>Ga0208158_1000072_pt1 | contig 47705 bp, 32 predicted proteins | sample 8_EtaG_FD_184081 | JGI IMG/M metagenome (GOLD analysis project Ga0208158, IMG submission 184081) | Marine viral communities from the Subarctic Pacific Ocean - 8_ETSP_OMZ_AT15162 metaG (SPAdes) (version 2) | ecosystem: Environmental > Aquatic > Marine > Oceanic | place: Pacific Ocean | collected...
TTACAAGTACAGTTACACTCAGTACAACAATCTGTTACACTAATATTTATAATATCAGCATCACACATTTTTTGATACAATCTCTTAAATGCTGGTCCTGAGCTAGTTAGGTTATTTTCTTCATTAAATCTGTTTGATTTAATAGCATCGCCCACCAAAAGACAACCATCAGTATGGTCATCATCATTTCCTACATGAATATAAACATATTGAAAATCAGGTACATCTTGAAGCATAAAGTGAAAATCAAACCAAGGGTATTTACTACGATACTTCTCGGTTAATCCACTAAGCACTTCACGTTTTTCTACCTTATATGTACCAGCAGGTATACGAGTCTCACCTTTAATTTTTTCAGCTCTATATTCATCCTCTAATGTAAAGCATTCAAACTCTCCATCAACAAACATTAAACCAAGTGTTGAGTCTTTACCTGCGCTAAATCTTTTTAGTTCTAGTTTCATTATCTGTCTTTTTTCTTGTATAGATCTTTCTGTAAATCTTCAATGTGTTTTCTGAGATCCTTAACATCCTCCTCTAAATCACTAACATGATCCAACATCCAAGCATGATTTAAATCATATTCTTTTCTGTCTATAGCGGCTGGCGGAAGTGCTTTTGCATCTTCAATATCCATCTGTAGCTTTACGTACATACTACCTAGTGTAAACACCGCTGCAATGATTAAACCTATTGACTTTAATGTTAAGTGAAAGTCAGGTTTCCCATCTCCGTCTACATCAACTCCCATGTTAGTACCACTTCCTAATTCTTGTGCCATATTTTTACTTTTTGTATATTCTTATTATTACTTGTTTATATTAATTATTAGCCTTTAATATTTTTTTTCTATATGCCTCTCGTTTTTTCTCTATATATTCTGCTGAATTTTTATATTCTATCTCCTCAATAGCTGATCTTTTCTTTGTTTTAGAGTTTTTCTTTCTAGTTTCAGCTGCTTTTTTATAACCTTCTTTTCTTCTTTGATCTTGAGCTCTTTCTTTTATAATAAGACCATCGGCATTTTTTAAGTCAAGATCCCATGTACTAAAACCAAACATCAAGGCTGTTTTTTGCCAACCTTTAGTTGTATTATCTAAAGCATAACTAGCATTACTCACTTTCTTTATTACTCTATCTAAAGGTATGTTTACAACAGAAAGACCATAACCAGCCATCATATAAGCAGGATTGTCAATAATGTTTTTTGTTCCCTTAAAACCAAAACTTTGTTTTTTACCAAAACTCTTTGGATTTAAAGTACCAGGATAAAATCCTCTTTCTTTTATAAGATCCTTTTGAAACTCATATGTTTTTTGTATTTTATATCCCTTTGAAAACTTAGAACCTACAGCTGGCGCAACATTTAGCATTGATAAAAGAACATATACATAATCTTTGCCCCAACTCTTACTTTCTTGTTTATGTATTTCAAAAGCAGTGTTTTTCAACATTGCAACTATAGCTCCATGATAACCAGCACCTTTTAATATAGTGTCTGCCATACCATTAGCAGTTCTTAGAATTTTTTGCTGATCTTTCTCATCATCATCACTACTACCAAGTGCTACTGCAAATAGTGCGCTAGATAATGCATTAAAAGTAAAGTTTTGAACAAATGAATAATAGAGTATTTTTGATACATTTTCTTTAGTATTACCTCTATTGTTTGATATATCTAACGCAGCCTTCTTTATAAGTCTATTGTATTGCATAGATGTATTTTGAAATGATAATACCCATCTACTAAATTTATTAGCTTGTTGCTCAGATACCATAGCTGGATCTGATGACTGCTGACTTTGATCAGTAATTTCTGAAAAGTCTTCAAAAGCTTTTGCTTCAGCTTCTTTTAGACTAAGTCCTTGCTCTTGATAAGTTTTGGTTCTGTTTCTATAAAAACTAGCGCCACCAGTTGCTATAGCTAAACTATCAACAGCTTGAGTTGGTGTAAAACCAAGTTTAAGTAAATATCTTAATGCTGCTTTAAATTTATTTTTTTGGCCTTCTATTGATTTAACTAGCTCAGCTTGATTAACATCCATTTTAAAACCTTTTCTTCTTTGTTTTAATTTGTCAGAGTTAAACAATGTAACAACATCAGCATAATACTGTGGTATATTAGCAAATGCTTTGCCAGCCGCATATATATTGTTATCACTCCAATTAACATAGTTAGCAGCTGATAGAGTTTGAAGTGCTGCTGATCTCATATTAAAAAACATTATAGATCCAACAGAACCATTTAGAAAATCAGCAAAAGCGTTAGCTCTAGCATCTTCAGATCCAAAGTTTCTATTAGTACCTTTTTCCATCCTAAAAAGAATATCTTCTAAAGAATGTCTAAACCTGCTACCATATATAGCTTCTATCTTATTTAAGTTTTGCTTGTTAAATATTTCTTTATAGTTGTCTGTAAATTCTTGTAAAAATTCTTTTCTACTTATTTTATCTGATATGTTATTTAAATCACTAGCTATATTATCAATAATCCAATCTCTACTAGGATCAATCCAACCTTTTTCTTGACCAGATATAAGTCCAACACCTCTTGCAAATTGTTGTAAGTCACGATCTTTAGCTACAGCAAAAAAAGCATCATTTATTAATTTTCTACCTTCTGCTGTTTCTGGTTCTAAACCAGTTTCTGTCATATCAAAACCACCGCTTTTCCAAAGAAATATTCTTATAGCTTGATCATATGTAAAATCAGTACCAGGTATTTTTTTACTTAACTTTTTATATACTTTAGGATATTTTTTTCTAAGCTCTCTATAATCTGTTTCTATTTTTTGCTTAGCAGATTCTAACTGTGCTATACCTTTTTTGTACGGTTTATTTAATGTTTCTTCAAAAAACTGTTTATGTAAATCACCTTGAGTACCTTTACCCATAAAAGAATACATAAGACCCATGAAATCCTCTGCTGATGGAGGTACAAAAAACTTGTATTTACCTATACTTGCGCCTTGCTGTCTAGCTATAACTTCTGGTATAACTTTATCAGCCGCTGCTAACGCGGTTTTACCACCTTTTGTTTCCTCTATTATACTATTAAATCTACCACTTAAATCAGCATCACTCTTAGAAAGTTCGTCTTGCTTTGTTTCTTGTTTTTTTACTTCTACTATTTTAAGAGGAGGTAATCCTGCTTTTTCTATTTCTTCAACAACCCTTTTATCATTGTATCTAGCAGCTAAATATTCACCATCAACCATCTTAGCTTTTATAGCTTTGTTATTAGCGTCTTTAGGCAAATGTGATTTAAAATATTTACTTATTATTTTATCATATGTTTTAGGTATAATAGCAACTCTAAAATCTTCCATTATTTGATCAAACGTAGTATTGTTACCGTCTTTATTTAATATATAAAGACCAAGTATTTCTTGTATAACTTGCCTAGCAGGTTTAACATGCTCATAAACATAATCCTTAGGGTTATTTGAATTTAAGTTTTCAATTTGTAAATTTGGTATTGCAGCTGTTCTAACTAAAGCATCTACGTTAGAATTAAATGTCATTAGTATCATACCAAGATCATTTTTGCTTATTTTATTTTTTTCATATAAATCTTTTAAAGTATCAACTATTTGTCTAAATCCTTCTCTTTGATCTTCTGCTTGACGAATTCTATCTTGTTGTTGTTCACCGAACTCAACTTCATATCGTTGCCTAAAAACAGTAGGTAATGTTATTTCAACACGGTTTATAGTTGCCGATTGCGAACCTGATTCATAAGATGCATCAGGTATAAAATTTTTGAAAAAATCAAGTCTACCTCCTATTAAAAAATACCTTAAAGAACCTTTTGCTATATCAAATCCACCTGTTTCTAAATTTAATTTAAACCCACCTGATCTAAGTCCATAAGCTCCTTTAACTGTAGGTCCTACATATTTTAAAGCTGAATCAAGACCTATTTCGTTAATTAAAAGTTGAAATCCTTCTCTAGCAGATTTTATTTGTTTTTCATTTCTAAAATCTAAACTTCTTTTTTCTAAACCTAATATACCTTGAAAAGTTCTCTTAAAAGTTCTACCTAAAGTTTCTTCGTATATATACTTTCCTAAAGTAAGTTTACTATTGCTTTTCTCCCAAGCTTTAGCAGATTTTTCCATCTGCTCTAATATAAGATCTTCATATTCAAAGTTATAGGTTGCAAACGCTTCTTTGTATGCTTTTTTTATATCTTTTGGATTATTTAATGTTATAAAACTATCAGAACCTTCTTTAAAACCATCGTATTTTTTTCCATACATTTGATCAGCAATAGCTTGACTCAACATTAATTCACTTTTGCCAGCGCCAATATCAGCTATTTGCTGACTACTTCCTTCATCAGGTTTCAATTGTTCTCTAACTGTAGTGTTAGTAACTAACTTACCAAACATTATAGCTAAACCCTTGGCTGTTTGAGCTTGTGGTGATTGTACAAATACTTTGTCAGGTATAGTTCCATCAGGAAGTATACCAAGCTCTTGTCTAAACTGTTCTTTAGTAACTGGAGCTAAGTCATATATAGGTAAACCTGATGCTGTATCTATTCTATCACCTTTTTTATAAAAAGCAGTTAATACATTAGTAGGCAAGCCAGTAGATGTACCATATAACTTTTGAGTTACTGCTTTATCTACTACGGCACCTTTAGGAAATATCTTTACAAAATCATCAAACATTTCATCAAGATTTCTCATTGTATTCTTGAGTTCACCTTGAGTAAAATTGTTTTTAGGAATTAATTTTTTTGCTGGTATCTGAAATCTTTCAGCTGTTGTTTCTGGAGATAAATCAGGTAATGATTTAAAGCTTGTTTTTTCAGAACCAAAATCAGGCATATTATTACTTATTGTTTCCGTGGCTTTGCTAGATAAATCATCATCCATTAAAGTTCTTGGATCAATTAAACTTCCAATTCTCTGCGCTTCAGCTTCGGCATCTTCTTTTGTTTTTGTAGTTTCTTCTTGAGTAGTTTGAAAATCAATATTTGATTCAACTAAAAATTGAGAATCTATATCTGAATAACTTGGTTCAAATTTATCTTTAAATAGTGGCTTAAATAAATCAAATGATCTGCGTGGAAGTAGGGTTTCAACATAAGCAGCCATTGGTGACTTACCATTGTATGTTCTAAATAAATCAAAAAGACCACCTTCGCTAAATTTTAATTGAGAAATCATTTCCTCTCGTTTATCTGCTGGTACTATTTCTTGTTTAAATCTATTTTTATAATAAAGATTAACAGTTTTATTTATTATACCATCAAATAATCCTTTATCAATAGCTGTCCATACACCATCAACGCCTTCTTGATCATATATGTCTTGTATATCATTTGATCTTTTTATCATCTCAGGTGTAACTTTAGACTCACTAACACCTTCTTTTACTTTACCTTTTGATTTAGTAAATATTTCTTTATTTCCTCTAATAGCATCTAAGTCTTCTTTACTTAAACTACCATCTCCAAGTTTTTTAGCAATACCACCAATAAATTGTATTACATCTGTTTCACCTTGAAAATCTATCTTGGCCTTATTACCTCTTTTACCAATCATCATTTTATTTACCAATGATGAAAATAACCCAGTAAAACCTCTTGACTTTTTAGATTTAAGATCTATAGTTCCATCAGCTACTCTTTCAATAAAATTAGCAACAATTTCACTTGATTTTTTATCAGCTGTCTGATTACCAAATAAACCACTAAACATTTTGTCGTAAGCTGCTCTATTTGTCTCTCCAGTCCATCTAATTATAACGTCAGCCAACTCTTTCATTTGTTCAGAGTTGTTATCTATTTTTAATAATTCAGTAAAAATACCATGACCTATTTCGTGTACACCAGTTCTGGTTCTACGATTATTTACCATTTGATCTCTTATAAGAACTACTTCATTTTTTTGATTAGGATCAGCTGTTTGTAAATTATAACCGTTAGAATTTTTTATAACGTTTAGTTTGATTTTTAATGGTTGTCTTTTTTCTTTTTCAGCTTTTTTATTCTCTGCTTCTTGAGATTCATCTCTTCTTTTATCTTCATAAGCCTGAGCTTCTTCAGCTGTTTGAAATTCAATTACTTTAGCGTTTAAGTAATCAACAGAACCTAAACCAGTTTCTATTATTAATGCTTTTGTATTAGCTATATCGGCTGTAACTTGTCTTTCTATATATACATCAAAAGACTTCTTTTTTAAATCTTTATCACTAACTTGATCTTCTGGTGAAAGACCCTTTTCTTCTCTAATTAATATCTCAGCTTCTTTTCTTATTTCGTCATATTGCTTAGGGTCTGATTGTTGTAGATAATGATATTTATTACCAAAGTCTTTTGGGTTTTTAAACAAATCAACAGCTTGTTGATAACGATCAAATCTTTCTTTTAATGGTTTTAATTTTTCATTTTTAGATTTTTGACTTTCATCACTGTTTATTATTTTTTCAGCTTCAATTCTTAATTTTTCCTGTGTATCTATAGCGTTAACATGAAGTTTATAGCTTTCTTCTGATAGCTTATCTCTCATGTTACCATCTAACTCATATAAAATATCGTCGTTTTGTTCTTTTAATTCTTTTATTTTTAAGTCTAATACTTTTTTGTCTTCCTTAAAATCAGTTCGTTCTTTTACTTTTTCACCTTTTAAAGCTGATACTTTTTCAAAGAAAGGTACTTCAGGATGCTTACTTTTAAATTCAGCATTTAACTTACCCATCTCTAATATGTTTTTCCTATATGTAGAGTAAGAATCATAATCAGCAAACTTACTAGCTGCTGCTGCTCCAAGTACAGGTGCTGCAGACATACTAAACCCAAATAAGCCTCCAGAGAAAACTGCATGATCTACATTTTCTAATACTGGTCTACCAGTTATTAAGTTTTGGGCTATTGAAGTTAAACCTTCTGTTGAAGACTCCATAAAAGTAGGTACTACAACTCCGTTCCATGAATTTTCTTTTATGTATTTTCTAAATCCAACTTTAGCTACCTCTCTTTTTCCAGCTTTACTAAATAATGTAGCTCCTTGTTTTAATATTTTAGCTGTTGGTAAACTACCTAATACACCTTCAGCTAATCCAAAACCAGTTCCAATTAAAAACTTTTCAGTATTACTATATTCAATATCATTAAACTTATATTTATCTTTTTTGGACATCATCTCCTCGTATTCCATGTCTGATATTTGATTACCAGCAGAAGACACACCAATAATACCTACACCAATACTACCCGTAGCCATCATAGTAGCTATTATAGGTGCCTGTGTACTTATTTCTTGCATTAGAAACTCACCAAAGTTACCATCTTTAAAAGCATCTTTAAACTGAACATCAGGAGCGTAGTTAAATCTTTCTTTCTCCATATCAATTCTATGCTGTAGTTGTGCGTATTTAGCTGCAACACCTTGTATTGATGAAAACCCTACAACTGCATCTTGAATTCCATATATATAAGAAGCTCCTCCTAATATTATTCCCTTAGTAACATTATAAGCTGAGTTTGCATTTTTACCTAAAGAATCATAGTCTCTTCTAAGTAAATCAAACTCTAATTCTAAATCAAATTTATCCTCTAAATTATTATTGTAGTTTTCTTTATTTTCTTCGTAAGCATTATACATACCAGAGATTACATTAGATTCTTTTTTTACAAAATCAAATGCCATAGTATACTTATCAACTACTGATTTAGGTATTTTTTTACCATTAAAAATAAATTGTTCTTCACCTTCTTCTCCAGAGCCAAATATAAAATTAGGATCATTTAAGTCTTTTTCAATTTTTTCTTTATACTTAAATTGCTCAGACTCTTCAAGTAACGTTTTTCTAGCTATAAAAGCATTATAATCATTATTTATTTTTACTTGATTTTCATTAAAGTTATAGTTATCATTTAAAGTTTTATAATCTAACCTATTCTTACTTAAAAATTCTTTTTGTTTTTTTGGTGTTAATGATTTTATGAATTGATCTGTTTCATAATTTTTTAGTTCTATTATTTCTTTATCAGCAAGTCTTCTTCTTAATGTAGCTTCAAGCACTTCATTAGATGGTACTTCATTATTTACTTCAGATAATTCTATTTTAAGATTTTTAAGTTCCTCTTTGTATGGAGTTTCTACTATTTCTTCATCTGGAAGATAAACACCCATGCCTAAATATTGCCCAGTTTTATAAGTTTTTACTTCATCAAAAAGAGATTGATCACTGTATTTGTCTTCTATTTCTTGTATACTTTTTTTTATTTCTGAATTTTCATTAGCCTTATCTAATTGTTGATATGTAAATTCTTGATCAACAAAATCTTTTTTAGGTACATAGACACCCATACCAGCATAACTAGGTAAAGAACTTTCTTGTTTTTTTGTTTTTAACTTTTTTACTTCAGGTTTTTTTTCTTTTATATTACTTATTGCCGAGTCAAAATTAGTATCAAACTCTTGATTATCATTTGGTTTTAAAGCTTCTGAGGTTATATTATTTGATTTAATATAATCTTCAACACTCAACCCTTCGGATTCAGCATTAGTTTTTATTTGCTCAAAAGAAATTTCAGAACCGTTTAAATAAAATTTATTCATATGTTGTTTTGATTATTCTTTTCCTAAAACTTGACTAAGTGTAGCATATTTGTAAGCTAATCCATTTGGATCTGTTACTGGAGCAAACAATTCTTCTATTGTATAGTCACCACTTGATCTACCATCAGTACCTGATAACATAAATTTTGTTACACCATTATCATCAATTTTTGTATTTACCGTGAGTTTATTATCTCCTAAGTGTTTTCTTAAGTCATTGGTTAAATTATTTTTTGATATTTCTAACATTTTATCTGCTTTTGATTTGTCAAGCATTTCACCATTAAAATCAATAGGATACTTGTTAGGTTTAGCAAGTGTTCTTAATACATTTAGGTTGCTTGCAGGTTGTTGAGATTTTTTAAATAATACATCCAAAGCATTTATAACTTTCTGATCTTTTTCTTGTGCACCACTAAAACTGCTTTTACCTGCTTTAGCTTTTTCAATTTCTAATTTTAAGTTGTGTTCATTTTCTTTTTTCTTATTATATATGTCAAGTTTACCTTTGTGTAATTGTTCAGCTACTTGATATAATCTACCATTACCTTTGTCTGTTTCTCCAAAAAGATAATCAACAGCTTGTTTTTTAGCTTTTGTTCTTACTTCAATATCTTTACTTTGAAGATTTCTTATCAATTCTTCATTACCTTCTTTTAATGAAACACCTGGTATTGGATTATCTGTAAAAAAAGTTAACAATTGATCTGTTTTATCTTGTCCTGGTTTAACCAACCGTTCTCTTTGAATATTAAAATTATGCTCAAGATCTACCTTATCCATTGGATCACCCTTAGCGCCTTGTTTTTGTAAATCATCAGTTATAGCTGTGAAAGCAGTTGCAACACTAGCGTCAGCAACTCTTGCTAATGTAGAATCGTAATCACTAATACTAACATAATTAGCAGTACCATCTTCATTTTGTCCGTCTGATATTCTTAAAAAGCCATTGTCATCAAATGCGTAGTCAACATCTTCACGTACAAAAGCTTCAGTTTTACCTAATATAGTATTGTCATCTACTCCGTCAACACCTTCAACTGTATTAAAATCTGCATAACCATTATTTTTTGCTATATCAGATCTAGTAAGTCTTATAGCATTTAGTTCATCAAAACTATCTACTGTGTTTTGCATGCCAGTTCTTATTTTCAATAAACCTTCTTGGGCTTCAGCATACTCAGGTGAATCAACTGATGACTCTTCCATTATTTTAAAATATTCATTAGATTGTGATCTCCATTCTTTAGCTTGATTAAGAACTAATGATGTTTGTTTATCTGTTTTAGCATGACCAGATACTTCTACTATGCTATTTTGAAAAACATCAGCTGATCTCTTTAAAGAAGCAGCTTGTTTTTCTTTACGAAGGTTTTCTTTTTCTTCTTGAGCTCTTTTTATTTCTTGACCCTTAGTTATACCTTGCGATATCTTATCAAAGCCATACCTTAAGCTTTCACCAAGTTTAAAATTTGGATCTTGACTTCTATATGCTTGACTTGCACTTTTTATTAATCCTGCGTCTGCTGCCATAATTTTATTATTTAATCCATTTTTTCTTGAATACCAGGTATTGCTGATCCTACCATACCCATACCACCACTTACTAATCCTGAAAATGCATCAGCTTGCATCTGACGCGCTGCTTGCATTTGTGCATTAGCTGCTCCTTGTTGTTCTCCAGCAAGCCCAAACATTGTTGCTCTTCTATCAAATTCCATACCTTGAACAGCCATAGCCCCTTGTCTTTGTTGCATTTGATTTTGAGCTGCTTGACTAATAAACATTTCTTGATTTCTAGTTTGTGCATCAACTGATGCCATTTGGTTAGCTTGAGCCATTTGTGCTTGAAACTGAGAAGCTTGTAAACCAGCTGCTTGATTAGCACTTGATTCTTGAGCAATAGCTTGTTGTATTTGTGATGCTTGTGCTGCAGCCGCTTGAGCGTTCTGTGCTTCTTGCATACCTATAGATGCTGATGCTTGTTGTAAATTTTGAGTTTGTTGATTTGATAAAGCTTGTGCTAAAGCAGCTACTCCACTGCCACCCGCAGCACCTCTCATACTTCCAAGAGTGTTTGCTAATCCTTGTTGCTGTTGTTGAGCTAAAAATTCTGCTTGTTGAGTATTGACTGTTAAGTCTTCAGCAGTATTTTCCATTCTAGAAGCAAAGTTTTGCATGTTGTCAGCTCTTTGCTGAACACCAACACCAAAATTTTCTAAATTAGCTGCAAAGTTTTGAGCATCAGCGGCAGTGTTTCTTAAATTATCAAATTTATTTTCAAATGTAAAGCTTTCATAAGCCCTTTGTTGCCTTCTAAAGTTAGCATCAGCTTTTCTTTGAGCATCTGTTGCTCTTTTTTTAGCTTTAGAACTTCCAATTAAACCCGCTGTTGTACCTATAACAGCTAAGGATCCTCCTATTATTGCAAACGCCATATTTTTTTATTTTTCATTTTTTAATAACTCTAAATCAGCTTTAGTTATTAGTGGATCTTGAAAATCCTTTGCTATAACCTCATCTTCAATTTCTTTTAAATCTGTTTTATCTGTTACTGATACAGTTATAAAAACAGTATCTTCATGCATATATAAAACTCTTTTAGTGCCAGGTTTAGTAATACCGCTGTAAGGAGCTTGAATATGTTGAACTCCTTCATCCGTTAATATAGAAACCTTACCTCTCATTATAAAATATGGATGTAATTTTTTGTGTATTTTACTTATTATAACTTGACCAGCCGGCATAAATATTTCTCTAATATAACACCCATCACCAAAGCTGTGCTTTAGTGGATTTATTTTATCTAGTTCATCACCAGTATAACAAACGCCAGAATCAAGTAATTCTTGTTCAAGATCTAATACTTTATTTCTATATTCATTTATTTGTTTTAGTGAATTTTCTTTTTGTTTTTCTAATTCCATTAAATTTAATATTATAGTTACACTATTGTATTATTATTTACTACTTTCTGAAACATCTGATCCAACTTGATATAATTCTATTTTATCTGTAGAATCATTTTTCATTTCAACTTCAGCAAAATAACCATTTAATGATGATAAATTTGCTTTATTATTTTTGCTAAACAATATGAAATCTGTTCCGCCAGGTCTTGCTAAGGTAGTAGGTATCTCACAAGTTATCACGGTAGAAGTTAATGCTGTGCATTTTCCTAACTCTACAGGTGCAGCACCTACTCCAGATGTTACTGCACTTTTATAAATAGTATCACCAATTTGTAGTGACGTATTTATAGGATTGCTAAATGTCATTTGTATTGAATCTGGCATATTTTATTTATTTAAGCTATTGAACCGCTTTTTGTTACTGTAAATGTAATATCTAAATCGTCTGTTGTATCAATACCTGCTTTTAGAGTTGCTGCCCATGAAAAACCTAATTTAGAAGCGGATGTTCCTTGATACTTACCATTAGATAAAGATGTCCAAGTATCGGTGTAATCAGGACTAGTAACTTTTAAAGAAGATATTTGTAATGCAGTAATATTACTAGTATCATCAGCAACAGCATTTATAACTATTTGATTTTCACCACCTTGAGTTGTGTTAGCACCTTCTTTCAAATTATTACCTATTAATTCAGCTATTATATAACCAGTACCGTTATATGTTGCAGCACTTCCACTATTTACAGCAACTCTATTATGACCACTAATTAGTACGGCTTCTGAAACATCACCACTTATTTTAGTTTTAATTGCTTTTTTAGTTGTTACTGTGGGTGGTGTATAAACCGTAGCTGAACCTTCTATTGTATGGGATAATAATTTATCTAAATCTAACTCTAAAGTAACATCTGCTAATCCATACTTAGATATTTCAATATCACCAGTTACTGTATACTTATTACCTGCGTTAGTATTATTAATTGTACCATTAATATTTTTAAGATCAAAATCCCAGTTTTCTGGTGTTGTTTTATTAAATAAGAAAACTGTACCAGTTGTTATTATACTAGAACCTGTAGCAGCTGTACCAAGCGTTATTACAGTTCTATCTGTATTTATAGCAGATACTGTATTTGTATGAGAACTTGCAACAGTACCATCTGAATTATATATGTTATAATCAATACTACTACCAACATAAACTGCATCAGGTATTGTAGTGGTTGGAGTACGTGTAAATGTTAAAGCAACATTATCACTTAATGATTCACTTTCTGATAAAGTTAGTGTTGTATGATCTGAAGGAGTGTCTAGAGCAACCGCTGTAACTGTAGGAGTACCAGATATACCACTTCCTGAAACAACATCACCTATCAATATATCACCAACTTCATTATCAACTACTAAAGTATCACTATTAATTGCACCATCCACATTAGCCGTAGAAGTTACTGCAGCAGCAAAACTTAAAGTAGTACCACTGTTTATGCTAGCAGTACCAGTGTATGTTAAAGTTGCTTTTTCATACTTAAAATCATCAGCACTTATTTCTTTAATTTCACTTAATATGAAGCTTTCATCATTAGCAGATGCATCAACAGCTTGCATTATACTACTTATATTAGCTATATATTTACTTGATCCACTAACAGGCTCATGTTCTGCATAAGAACTAATTATATCATAAGTAGCAGAAGTAGTTACAGCTGAAAAAGTTAAATCAACATTGTCCGATATACTTTGTGCAGAAGATAAAACCAAAGTATTTTGATCAGTAACTGTTTTAATGGTAACATTGTTATCAACACCACTACCAGTAACCCTATCTCCAACAGCAATTGTTCCAGAATTGTTATCTACTACTAAAGCTGTAGTGCTACTTATTGTACCATTAACCTTAGCTGTAGCAGTTCCTGTTCTTGAACTTGTAGTTGCTACACTACTACCTGGAAAAGCATATACTTGATCAGGTATAGATTTTTTTAATTTTAATTTAATTTTAGCATCTGGTAATTGCTTTAAAACAATATCTCCATATGTATTAGCATTAACCTTAGAAAAAGTTATTACTGTACCTGATGCCAATTGACTTATTGAAGATGGTTGTATTCTAGGAGCTGAAATAGATGTACCTAAAGTATCAGAAGTTTGACCTGGTACAACAAATCTATATGTATTAAATCCAGCTGAAGAACCTGTGTTAACATTAAAAATTTGTTCTTTTAGATTTATCTCTGTTCCACTGTTAGCTGTTGATGAAACTATAAATCTTCTACCTCCAGGCATTCCATTCCAAGTAACATCTGTACTCCAATCACCATCACTTAATACTGGAGGAGCGCTAGCAAATGTCAATTTAAATCCACTAGCCCAAGTTGCTGATTGAGTGGATAATGGTAAAAAATTAGCTTTAGTGGATGTGTGATCAGCAATATTTGCGCCTGGAAACTCATCACCAGCAATAGTGCCGTCGGCATTAAACTTTGTTCTTTTTATTATAGTAAGTGGTTGGTTACTAAGGACTTGACCTCCATTACCTGAATCATCATATTGATTTATACCTGGATCTATTCTATAATAAATATATTTCTCATTAGAGTTTGTTAATGCTGGAATTACCTCATCAAACTCATATACACCACTTGCTGGAATAGCATGATGGCCAATGTATGGATAGTCTTGCCAAGCATAATCTGCAGCCTTACCTGTCGCTATTGTACCATGCCACCACGATATATTATTACCTACGCTATTAGATGATGTACCATAATCTGTTACAACAGTATAGCTTGCAGCATCCACTGTTTTTGTTTGTTCTAATTCTCTTCTTGTTATATTAAACTTAGCACCAGGTGTTCCAAATATTTTAAAACTTCTAGTTTCTCCAGTTGCTAGCACAGTTCTTTTTGATACCTCTGCACCAGTTATAGACGTTGGTACTGCCGTTACTTCTTTAATTGCTTTAGCAACAAATGTTATTTTATCACCAGTAGGATTTTTAGATCCAAAAGTATATCTAACAGTAAAAGTAACCTTAGCATCTTTATCTGATGAACTCCAATTGTTAGTTATCCTGTACATGTTTTTACCACCACCACCGTTGCTATACACAACCGTAGCCACAGGAGCTTCATCAAATTCAAAACCTGAGTCTGGAGTAAATGCTATAGTAAATACTGTAGATTCAACGTCAACAACACCTCCCGTATAAGTATTTGTACCAATTATGTTTGAACCAGTAACAATACTACCCTCTGTTGTTGCAAGTGTATTTTCTTCAAAAGTTTCATGAGTTATACCTACACTATACGTAGTAGTTGTTAATGCTCCAGAATGAGATATATTAACAGTATGGCTTATATCATCAGTAAGAGAACTATCTGTAGATGCTAAAGAGCATGTTACATTTGCTCCGCTTTGAGAAAAATTACAATTAGAACCACTAAAATTACCAGCAACTAAGGTATAACCCGTAAGCGGTGTTATTGTAAATACACTAGTATTAGATACGTCAGATGTATTTATGTTTTGTACAAAAGATACAGGATCAGATATTGTAATTTTACCAGAAACATTAGCTCCAGTTGCTGTTAAAGTTTTAGTTATAGTTATTTGTGTTCTTGCTGTATCTCCAGCTATTGAAGCATAAGTTCCAACACCTTGTACTGTAAACTCTTTTTCATCAATATTACTTAATGTTGTAGTATCTCCAAGTATGTTATTACTCCATAATCCTTCTTTTTCCACAAACTCCTTAACATTACCCGTTTGTTTTTCTGTTAATACAGAGTTAGCATACCAACCTTTTTTGGCTAATGTTTGACTAGCACCATTATATGTATATTTTCTAGAATCACTTCCTTCATAATTTATAGTTTTAAAACTTTTAACAGAAGATGGTGCATCATTCATTATAACATTAACAGAAGATTCATAACCTGTACTATAAAATTTATTTCTTATAGGATTATTATGAGAATATAATAAACCTTGATTAAATGTATAATACAAACCATTTAATGAAGTTCCAAATTGTGGTATAAAAGACCTAAACGAAGTCCAACCATCAACTCTTTCATCAAATGATATAGTATAATTGTTTAATGTTAAATTATAGCACTTTTTGTTTTCATCAAACGTACCTATAAAACCGTTAGACAGTGGTATATTATCATTAAACCAATCACCCATACCCTTTTCAGATATATTAGTTATACCGTCTCTAGATAGTCTTAAAACACACGATCTGGCTTTGTCTAAAAAATACATTCTAAAACCATAATGACAAATAGATTCAGGAAACTTACCACAACCGTAAGTACCTAAATAAGGTATTGTTTGACCTAAAACATTATTACTAGCAGTTAACTGAGGATTACCATCAGCATTGAATAAAGCATCTTTATTTGCTAGTATTCTTAATACTCTATCTTCACAAAACGTAACTAAATCTGTGTCTCTAGCAACTATTCTCTGTATACTACCATACTCTGGGTTTAACTCTTTAGTTATATTTTCAGCTTGTATAAATTGATTTAAATCATTAACACCACTTATGGAGTTTATTATACCAGAAAATATTAAACCACTTTTCTTATTATCTTCTTTATAACGAGTATCTATTGTTGATGAAACAATTGGGCCTTTGTCTATAAAAACAGCATTAAAGTCATCTTGTATCCTATTTGATTCTACGCCATTACCAAAAGAAAAGCAGTTGAACCAATCAATAGAATTTTCAAAGCCATGTATTTTATTATCTTGACTTAATGTTATACTTGTTGTAGTGTTTGTACCAGTAGCTGTTATATCTTTATAATACAATTCATCACTAGACCATATTCTATATGTATATCCAGCATTGACAGTACTATTTATAGTGCCTGACCAAGATATAGAAGTTTTCTTATCACCATTAGTATCAACAGAATTATCAATACCTGTTATTACTTGTTTAGTTGTATGCTCTGTATTTTGTATTTTCATACCAGGCTTTAGTATAAATAACTGATCTGAAGCCTCATAAAATAAATCTAAATCAACAGAAGTTATAGGTTCTGTTTCAAATACAGCTGGATTAGTAGATGTTAAGTTATCATTTTCAAAATCTATTTCTCTTTTTACTATAGCTATCTCTGTTATTATACCAGTAGTACCACTACCTGATACAGTGAAATTATCAAAATAACCTCCTCCATCTTTTATACTTTCAAATTCAACATTATATCTTCTTCTTTTACCTGATAATTTCTTTTTCTTGCTTGTAGTATCAGATCTATATGATGTAGTAATAGCACAACTTGTAATCTTATATACACCACCAGCAAATCCACTAGAATTTGAAAACTGTATTAGAGTACCTGCTGTATTTATTTTTGATAAAAAATCACTTATTTCATTACTTAAATTATGATCTACAGTGTTTTCTCCAGTGTCAACCCCTGATAAAATAAAAGAAAATGTTTTGTTATCTGATTTAGGATGTTCATTATCTAATATCCTAAGATCTGAGAATTCGTTATTATCAGCTTTTGAATCTTTCCAAGATATTCCAGAGTTTTCACTATTATCCTCTGTAAAATCATTTGTTGAATCTAAAGATATATTTTGTCTTTCTTTTACACTATACTTTATTTTATTCAATTTAAATGCATCAATAACATTTTCATCTAAAATAGTGTCTCTATTTACTTTAACAAAAAATCTTCCAGAAAATTCAGATTTATAAGAGCTTGTTTCTTGATATATATTTATTTTAAAATATTCGTTTGCTTCAAAATTAGTTGAAGCTAGTATGGTGGATTCTTTTGATTCAAAACCATCTTCAAGATTCACTTCATAAACAGTAGTAACTCCCATAGTGCCAGCACTACCATTTGTTTCTCCATTTATACCACCACTTTCTATTTTGTATTTGTCTGTAGTACCTATTTCATTTCCAGAAGAGTCATACGATGTTATACTAACATAACCCAAAGAATTAAAGGATCTAGCAAACTCCGGATTTTCAGCATCAGTAGGTCCTCTAAATTTAAAATAAGAAGAGTTTACTGTTGGTTTATTGCTAGCATCTGACAATATAATAGCTCTATAGCTTGATTTTAAATTAATATCAACCGTTAGTGACCTAGGTGCCTCGTTTTGTATATCTAATATTCTATATTTTGCTTCTTCTTTAACAAAATCGTCAGAATCATGTTTCTTTTTTAATGTTATATATCTTTCCTCTTGTATTTTATTTCTTTCAGATGATGGGAATGATAACCACACACTATCATCTTTAGCTATATAAAATCTATCTAGAGCAAGATTATAGTATTCATTTGAAGTTTCTTTTATAAAATATTTATAGTGAGTTGCCCAGTCCGGAGGTATACTATCAATTCTTGCTGATAAATAATTAATAGAATCAGCTTGAATTTTATTTATAATAGCAGATGATTTTTTACTAGAGAAGACTGGTGTTTCTCTTTGAAAATAATCAGAGTAAACAACACCAACTTGGTATGTTCTTTCTGATTTTATAGATTTTTCACCAACACCTATAGAAGAAGTCCTATTAGTTATACTAGATGTTACTGATATTTCAGGTATGTTATTATCTTCTATGTCATATCCTTGAGTATAATTAGCATAAACTAATCTATTACCAATTGTTTCTTGAGCTTTAGCTTTTAAAGGAACATTATCCCAAGGTCTTAATAATTGATTTGAAGGTATTACTAAACCCAATGTTTCAGATTCAACAGTATAACTAGTTGACTCATCAGTTATAGTATGTGTTACATAAACTAAATTATTATTAGACTCTTTAAGTAATACTTCAATTTTTTCTACATCAAGAGGTTTTTCAAAACCACTAACAACTATTGATTTAACAGTATTTAACATACCGTCATTATACCCATCATCAGATTTGTACGTAAATGTTCCAGGTAAAAATGCAATATCAGAAAAAGGTGAAAACGTAGAGTATTCACCATCATTGTATTTCCATCTATATGCAAACCTTATTAACTTTTTTTCAAATAAAGCTTTACCCTCATCCAACAAACAAGTAAATAATAACGAGTTATCTGGTAAATTACTAGGCTTTGTTAATAGTATAGCTCTTACACTATTAGCTTCATTTAATAATTCTGTTATTTTTATTGTTAGCTTGTATGTTGTTGTTGATTTATCTGAATTATCTTGAGTGGTAGTTAATGTTATTACATCATCTTTTAAGAAGTTAGGAGTAGGTGCAAAGCCTATAGTAAAAGCTCCTCCAATACTTATATCAGAAAAATCATAAGAAACAAAAACGCTATTGTTATCAGCACTAGTTCCTATTCCAGATCTTTTAGAAGAACTTAATGTTAATGTAGGTGCATTTCTAGGAGCTAACTTTATAGTTGTTACGTGCTCATTTTTAAAATTATTAGCAGCTGCTCTTTGAGTGGCATTCATTACCGTGCCATCATATTTTGTAGTAGTTGCAAAATCTACAGAACCTGACTTAAATTTTTCTATATTTATTTTTTTAGGATCAGTTTGATTGTCTGTCCAAGCTAACAACCCTTCTATAACATTAATACCTGTGACTAAATAGTCTTTACTAAAATTTAGTATACTTCCAGTATCCACTAACACTGGTAACACTTCTTTAGTTACATCATCATATTCAGCAATACAACTAGCTTCATCAGAAGCTACTAACCAATATATTTTATTGTTTTCATTGTCTACAACATGACCTATACATTCAGCATTAGTTAAGTTAGATATAAAACTAGAGCTCCAATTAGAAACTGTATTTGTAACAGCATCTAATTTTTTACCATTAATTAAAGTATTACCTAAGCTGTTTTGAATAGAACCTATGTCAGAGCCTTCAGAAGTAACTATTTCTATGTTTTGTGCATCTCTGTACTCACCATTAGGTATTAATCTCTCATCAAGATCCTTATTCATCCGACCAGCTCGGAAATGATGTTTTATGTCTGGCATATCTTAATGTTTAATTTGCTTAGATTTATTTCTCATTATTTGGGTAAGTTCCTCGGATTTGAGGTTAGATAATCTTAGTTTTGCTTTTCTTTTTTCAGCAAATCTTTCTTTTTTAAACCTGTTAATTATGTATTCAGGTACTTTAGTTTTACTAGCTAAAACAGCGTGGGCTATATGTTTATATATGGCTTCTTCAGCAAATTTATGAACGACCATTTCTGAGTCTTGTGCAAGTCCATCACTAATATATTTAAGTGTTACTAACCTGCTTGATATATTAGAACTAAAATATATAATACCTTTTATCTCATCAATAAAAAAAGATCCATTATTTTGAGCATACTCTGGAGTTATACCAAATCTTCTTCCAGCAGCTTTTAAATCTAATTCATCTAGATCTTGCTTGGACTCTTTATTTTGTTCTATGTTTGACGATGTAGAATATTTATCCCAAGTCAAAGAATTGAAAGATGTTTGTAATTTTCCATTAACATCAAATAAATATCTATAATCTGAATCCTGCAATATACCCGTGGGATTACTAGTGTTTCTAGTTGGATATATAATTCTTTCAATACCATCCCCATCCGACCAACTCAACTTAACGTAGTTAACATAGTCTTGAGGTAAAATCATATTTAATGTTGGAGGAATTTCTATTTCTTGAGATTTAATTGATTTTAATGTATCATAACTTAACTCTTGTATACCTCTCTGAGCATGAAAAGCAACATCTGCTTTTTTTACTCTATCTATTATTTTATCATTACCTACATAAGAAACCATGAAGTTATCTATTATATCACCAATACTTATATGTTGATAATTACCATATTCCTCTGTAGATGTACTTTCAATAAATACAATTTTTAAACCAGATTTTGGTGCACCACTAGATTCTTGAAGATCTGAATTTACCCCAGAAGTATTATGAAAAACTATATTATAAGAATCATCAGCAGAAGTGTCTGATGGAGCTGTACCATTATAAGTATACGTACTTTTGTTTATAATTTTATTATTTATATAAACATTTATATCAGCTTGTTGAGTTGGTCTTGTAGTAAAATATGACGTAGTTATATTAAAACTAGTTGTACTTCCATTTCCAGTAAAACTTTGAGACTGATTATAATATGCTTCCTCAGTTCTTGTTCCTAGTAGTCCCATTTATTATGCTTTTTCTTGTTGAACTTTTTTAATTTCTTCTTGAGAAGATACCTGATACAATTGAGGATCTTCAAGTAATATACCAGCTAAAGCCAATATTTTTATCACTAAATTTGTTTCTTCTGATTCGTGTAATTCAAAGTTTGTGGATGTTGTACTGTTATAAAGAGAAACATCATTAACTACAGTACCAGTCCAACTAACTGCTGCTGGTTTTTTTATATAGTTATATGTTATATCAGATGATATAGTGCTTGGATAAATCTCTATTCTATTACCAGAGTTGGTTTTTCTTATAAAAACAGGTCTTTTAGTTGTTGGAACTGCTAAAGGTGAAAGGTTATATTGTATTAATTCTTTTCTTGTTATTTCTTCAACCTCATAATCTACTCCAGATAAAGTATAATAAACATTACCTAATTGATATATTTCAGGATTATTGAAATCAAAAGTTAATGCTACATTATCAGATATTGATGATGCACTTGATAAGGTTAATGTTGTATGATTAGAGGGAGTGTTTAAAGCAACTGCATCTATTGTTACCCCTGAAGACACACCACTTCCAGTGACTGTCATACCTGGTAAAACACTACCGGTTGTAGCATCTAAAACAACAGAAGTTGAACTTGAAATGGATCCATCAACGGTACCTGTACCAGTCTCTGAACTATCAAGTCTAACTAAATTATTAGTTATGGATAAAGGAGTTTGACTAAAAACTTCAAATATAGACATCTTTTCTTCAAGAAAAGCAACTGAATCTGAATATTCTAAGTCGTATTTAGGTAATCTATTGAATTGACCTAAATCATAAAAATATTGATTAAAAATATCAAGTTGAGCTTGGTTAGCGAAAAGATTAAACTCAAGAGGTGTTACATAACCTCTTTTTTCTTTATTTGATATACTTAAAACTCTTTGATATACAGTATCTACGTTTACAGCCATAATTTTTTATTTTGTAGTAGTTAAGCCACCAAGTTGATGGCCTAACATCTACATGGAACTTAATCCTTTAATCGTTTTTCAATATTAGAGTATATTTCCATACCCTCATCTGTTTTGAAGAAAGCCGCTAATGCAGAATATGGATGTTCATCAAAAGGAACAGTCATAACTTTTCTTCCATTGCTACCCCAAGTGAAGTTTCTTTGATCTTGTGATAGTTTAACTATACCAGCTTCTACGGCTTTAATACCAAAGTTTCTTAATTGAACATTATCATCAGAGACTAATTCTAAGAACAATCCTGGGTTTGATCTAGCAAATAGTAATAAATCTCTTTTAAGCTCCTTAGAACTCATCTTAGATACCTCAGATCCAATTTCTACACGCATCACTGCTTCTGCAACATCTATGTCTAGATTTTTTGCTGCATTTAAAGCATCGATTTGTGCTTCTAGATTAACTAATTGATCTTGAGCTATCTGAGCAGGTATATGTTCTTGATACAAGTTGTTTAACTTTGGATGATAAATTGAAAGTAATTTTTGTAACACTGTTTTTTCTCTAGGAACAAATAATCCTCCATTTTCAAAAACAACTCTACCTAGTATTTGATCACCTTTCATTTCATCTACAAAAACTGTTTTTTGATTTGTAGTGTATTTTAATTCTCTCTCATATCCTTTTTCTTCATCAAACCAGTATATACCGCTTGTTTTTATTGAATAAGTGAGTGGACGTAGTTCATCTTTTAATGTGTACATCCTGTCTTTTATAATCCAGTCGTTTTTCTTTTCAACAACTGGTCTTTCCATTGTTGTTGTTGACACTGTTTCTTCAACAATATCTACTTTTTTTTGTTTTTTTGCCATGATATAATATAATATAATATAATAAGTGTAAAAATTACCCCCATCTATAAGACGAGGGTAATTATTAAATAAATGTATTAACCTTTGATTAACATGAAGTTATTAGCTCCTTGAGTAACTAAACATCTTTCAGAAAGGTAATGTACTTCCATTACATCTTTTCCAGAAGTTTGTGCCCCAACAGAACCAGTAACCCAAGTCTTCATTTTACGATCATCAGTTTCAGAAGATCTGTAACGAACATGCAAGAAAGGACGAGTTAAGTTCTTTCCTAATTGCTCATCATAAACAGATGAAACACCAGCAGGAACAATAACTCCTCTGATAGCATTCGTATTAGAAGTGTTAATAAATCCTCTTGTTCCTTGATCATTTAAGTATTTCCAATCAGACTTATAAAAATCATAAGATCCTCTTCGGAAACCTGAAAAACCAAGATTCAAAGCCATATCTTCGCTATTGCTAAATACTCCATAAGAACTACCAGTAGCATAAGCACTGTTAATACTTCCTAGCATGTCATCAATTTTAAGAGCTGTTGATCTATTTAAGAATAACATGTTCTCCTCAATTGCACCATTTTTATCAAATGTAGCTAGAATATTATCAAACTCAGTAAAGTTAGTAGCAGGAGTTCCAGAATCAAGACCATCTGTTACATGACCACGAGCTGTAATAGCAGCAAATAATCCTTCACTACCAAAGTCCTCAGCAGCACCATTAATAGAACCATCAGCAGTTGAAGAACCTGCAACACCTTTTACAGATTCCATCATTGACATTTCCAAGTAATCAGCGAATCTTGCTCGAGTGTCTCCTTCAGCTTTCAAATACCATAAGTATCCTGATTGTCCTTCTTCTCCAGTAACTTCCACCCAGCCAACAGCTGAAGTATCAGATCCAGAAACTTCGTAATAATCTTTCAAGATAATATGCTTGTTAGTTTGAGTTTTGAACTGAGGAGCGTTAGCAGCATCTCTACCATCTTTTCCTTTTCCAAACTCAGAACCATAAACTAATATTGAATATGCACCTGCACCTGCACTATCTGAAAAAGCAAAGAATTGAGTTGTATAAGAAAGAATAGTAACAGAAGCACCACTTACAGCTGAAACATAACCGTTAAACTGCTTATTTTGACCTGCAGCTGCTACAAGAACTTGATCTCCTACTCTTATTCCATGCTCTGATCCAATGGAGTTACCATCTACATCATTTACAATAGTCCAAACATTAGCATCCTCAGCAGTTTCATTAGTAGCTGTGTAAGCTAAATGTAATCTACCCTGCTCAGACCAAACTACTTGATCAGACTGTGAAGCTTCTTCTGCTCCAACTTGAGATAAGAAACCTGAAATTGACCTATTTCCATAAATTTCAGCTTCTTTTTCCATTAAATCAGGTAGGTACTGTTGTGCCCAACCTTTAGTTGCACTTGCTGTAAAGTCAATATAATTGCTTGACAGCGTTTGTTTAGCCGGTGCCGCATCGGGTCCAGCTGCGCTTGTTATTGCCATAATTGTTTTGTTTTATTTTTTAATTTTAAATTTTAATTTTGAAGAATCATCACCTAAAACCTTAAACTTAAATCCATCCTCATTAGTAGAACCAGAAAGACCTTGTCTTGGGTTCATGTCTATATTCTTAGACTTTGAGATACTTTCTTTTAAAGCATCTGCTTTACCTTGCTGATAGAAATGACTTGCGATAGCGTCGGGATTCATTGCTGTAAACATTGATTTATGATAACCTTTAGCATCTGATATTTCGTTGTTTTCATTTAGAAACCTTCCAATGAAATTAGTAATATCACTTTGATTACTTTTAACTTTGTCTACTTCTTTGATATTATATCTGTATTTTTTATCTCCAACATCATATTCAAAACCTTTGAAATTGTTAGAAAAAACTTCGTTAGTTCTTTTATTAAATACTGATTTTTGTCTTTCAGCTATCTTGTTTTTTTGCTCAGACTCTTTATTGTAACGATTAAAAAAATCAATTGCTTTTTTTTGCTCAGGCGCTAACTTAGAACCCATTTTGATCTCTTCATAATATTTAGACTTTTGCCCGTCTAAGTGGACTCTAGCATTAGCAACTTGCTCTTTAAATGCTAGTTTTTTTCTTTTAACCTCTCTTTCATCATCTAATTCTTCATCATAAAGAAAAGTATCTTCAATTAAAAAATTGATTTCATCATTTGATAAATGAGGTTTTGTTTGTTTATAGTAATCCAATAATAACGAATTATCATCAATCTTACTGTAATCTTGATTTAGTCTAACATAATCTTCTAGACTTCCTCCAGTTTCATCCATAAAGTCAACCACCTTTTGTATATTTTCAGGTAAATCAACTCCTGTTTCTTTTTGTTCTTCTACAGCTTCTTTAACTTCTTCAGTTAAATCTTCTGTTTTTTCTTGAACTTCTTCTTCAGTTACCTCCTCGAGAATGCTGTCTTGCTCATCCTTGGAAACTTGTTCTTTATTTTCTTCTGGGATTGAATCTTTGGTTGTGGTGTCTTCGACCACTGGCTGTTCTTGTGATATTGGTTGTTCATCTTGTTTTTCTTCTTCTTTAGTAATCACCTCTTCTTGAGATTTATTAACTTCTCTAAGATCTATTTTAACAACTTCATCTTTTTGTTGTTTCATAGAAGGTTTTTTCTTAACCTTAAATTCAGGTTCTTTTTTAACTGATTCTTTTTTAACTTCTACTTTTTCTTGTTTGTTTTCAGTTGTAGCTTCTACAACCTCTTCTAATTGTTCTTTTTTCTTAGCCATAATATAATATAATAAAAAAATTAAAAATAATTACCTAGGTTCAAATGAACCTAAGTCAAAACCACCCATTGTATCATTACCTGCAGATTCAAAGTTTTTAGGTGGTTTTTCGTTTTTTCTTTGATCAATCAATTCAGATTGTTGACTTGCTTGTATTTTAGTTCTTTGATCTTTACGATCTTCTTTTTCTTTTTCTTTGCCCTTAACGGCTTGAACTTCCATCTGCTTCAATTGCATGTTCATTTGAAACTCAAGTTGCATTAACTCTTTTTTAGCAGCTACTTCTTGTTGCATTTTTTGTGATTCTAGCTGTGCTTTAAGTTGTTCTAATTGACTATCAACTTGAACTAAAGCTTGTTGTTTTTGAACTTCTGATTCTGCAGCTGCTTGTTGTTGTTGAGCATTAGCCTGAGCTTGAGCCTGTATATTCTGTTGTGATATTTCTTGATCTTTCTTTTGTTTTTTCTGTCTTCTTAACTTAAGTAATTGATTTGCTAACTTAATGCTATTTATTTCTCTTAAATCTATAGCATCTTCTAGATCAATGGTTTTTTGTTGAACAGCTACTTGAATATTGTTTTCAAGCATTTGTTTTTCCTCTTCATCTGGTTTTAATTCTATAAATATACCAAAATCATGAATATGTAAATTAGCCATCTCCTCTAGTGTTGCCACATTATGAACACCTATACTTTGTATAAAAGCATCTCTTGTAGGAGAATACTCTATTATATCTGATATTCTCAAAGATAGACACTCTGCTAACTGTGAAGTTAAATCAACACCACCTTGAAGTATATGTCTTGTTGCAGTGTTTGAGTTTGCAGCAGCTAATTTCTGTACACCAACCAACGCTTTAGGATCAGGTGTGCTACCATCTCTTGCTTCGTTTAATCCAGTTACATCTCTTATCATTTGTAAATAATAATTGTATGTCTGAATAAGTGTTTGCATTTTTTGACCACCACTACCACTAGATATTTCTTGAATAGGTACTTTACCTGGGTTCATATCACCATCAGAAGTGAGTGATCTACCTATAATACTACCAGTTTGGAAGAACATGTTAAGAGCTTCTTGCGGATTATAGTTTGTACCATTACCAAGATCAACTTCAGCTATACCATCAGCATCTAAGTACACGCCATCAGGTATCATTCTAGACATTACTTGCTGCAGTTTCAAATGAGTTAACTGAATCATATCAGCAAATCCAGTTATTCTACTAACTAAAGATTCTACTCTACCATTATATATTCTAGGGGCTACGATACTATAATTCATTTTAACTTTAGTGTTATCGCTTTTTGGCCTCATCATATTTTTAGCCATCTCCCACTTTAATAATTTTTTAGTACCTACTATTAATGCACCTTCATATAATACCTCTAGTGATCTAGATACTTTTTCAAAATTTTCATCCAATATTTCTACAGGCGGATTAAAAGTATCATCTTTTATTATGATTTTACTAGCACCAGATGCCGTAGACTTTATTTTATATACTTCATTCATATAAGTTTTATAATTAAAATATAAAACTTCTATTTGATTAGAATCAGAGTTATTGTTACTCAAATTCGTTCTACTATATCCTCGTTTTTTAGAACTTGGTTGATTTGTTATTTCTTCTAAATCTTCAGTAGTTAATTCAGGAAATTGTTTTTTTAATTCATTAATAGGTATTGTCTTAACCTCACCAACATAATATATGTCTTCAAAATCTGGTGATTCAGTGTATGAATAAACTAAATTAGCTGGATCTACATATTCTATTTTAACACCTTCTGATTTAGAAAATGTATTTTTAACAGCACCTATACCTATAACGGTTAAATCATAATTGACTCTTTTTCTTATTGAATCATATTTATTTTGATTAAGCAGTACATTAATAGCTTGTTCCTCAGCTAACTCAACATTTTGTTTGTATGATAGTTGCATGTGAAGTTCTAACTCTTCCTTAGAATCAGGTAGTTCTTCTTTTGGTGTTGCTGAAAGATTTAAGTTAAAGTTTTCTCTAAAAAAATCATCAAAGTTTTTTAACCTCATATCAGCTAATACGCCTTCCATATACTCAGTTCTTTTACTAACACCGTAAGGATCTTGAGAATAAGCTTTTATATCAAATGTTCTTTCAGATATACCATTAACAACTATATCAACAAATTTAGGTATAATAGGTACTGGTTTCCAGTCTAAATTAAGATAAGATAAATCACCATTTATAGATAACTCATCTTTGTATTTTTGTATAGATTGTTCTCCTCTAGCATAGAGTCTAAGTCTATGATAACTTGTTTCGTTGCTTTTGAATCTATTAGCTCCAGATTCAGTATCTAACCATTCAGCTTCTATAGCTTGGCCTACTTTTAGACCATACTCCATACTTACTTTTTCTAAATCGCTAACTACTTGACTAGGAAATAAATCCTTACTAATTGAATGAGCCATATTTTTATTTTATTATTATTGATGAGCTTCCTTCGTTTTGATACTTTGAGAAACTAATATTTATATTTTGTTTTTCTTTTTTAACATTAGGTGCATATAAATTTCTATTACAAGCCATAACCGCTAAACCTGAGCTTATTGCAGCATCAAATCTTGTTCTATTATTTATATCAAATCTAGACCAATCATTTAATGTTCTATTAAAATACATATCACCATAGTTACCATTGGTTTTTAAACCAACATGTTCTTGTATATACATTTCAATAGCTGCTGCGTGTGCTTGTCTAATATCTTCGCTAGAGTTAGGTATACCACCAATCTCTTTTTCCGTAGTAGATAATTTGTTCCAACTTCTATCTGGTCTGTTCATAGAATAACCTCTATAACCTCTACGCCTTAAGTAGTATAAAAGTCTAGGTTTATTATTCTCTGCTAGTATTGGCATACCATAAAATATTAATGCCATCAAAACATCTTCAAAAAACATCTCAGCAGTCTGAGGTCTAGCAATGTATTCTAAGAAGAAGTGATTAGGAGGAGCATCTTCCATAGAGAATTTGGTGAGTCCATGAAGAGCTCCTTTGGAACCTAGCCCGTCGACCGTCCCCGAAATATCATAACTATCACATCCAAATGCTCCTATATGCTCGTTACCTGGTGTTTTATAACCATTACGTTCAATGACTTTATTTTGCAAATGAGCAGGTGGTATCCAACTTATTTTAAACCTACCTTTTGGATCTGGATAAAATATAACTTGTGAATCTTTAATACCATTAACCCATTGAAAACTGCCAGTGTTAACTGATAAAGATCCTGATATATCCTCGTTATAATCTATTTGTTCGTATATTTTAGTTAAGTTAAATATACTATTCTTAGTTTCATCTCTAAATGCATGCTCCTCTGTTCTAGGAAATTGCCTATAAAATTCATTTAAAGCATCAGGATCATTTTTTAATCCATCAACTTCATTCTGCCAATGCTCTAATATACCTATGTCTATGTATTCACCAAAAGGTCCTTTAACCTCTTCATCTGGTGTGTCAAATACCGGCTGACCGTACTCATCAATAAACCCTTCGTAATTCCATTCCATAGGAATAAAAAGACTATAAAGACCAGAACTAGTTTGCCCATTTTTGTTTCTTTTAGTTATATCGGAATCTCTGTATAGTTTCTTAAAATTTTCACCACCTTTGTCTAAAGCATTAGACGTAGATCCCATCATGCATTTACCAATAATTCTGCTACCTAACCTTAAGGTTGTTTTTGTGACCCTCCAATTGTTGAGGATATTGTTTGGCCTCTCCCACTTCCCTGATTCATCATGTACAAGGAGTTTAAGTTTCTCCCCATCGTAGGAGTTATCTCCTGTATTTTTCCAGTCGATTGTGGTGTCCAAGCCTTGTAAATCTTCTGGTTTGTCCGTGCTCGTGATACTCCGTCTGGTAAGCTTCGATGCTGGTACTCTGAAAGCGAGTTCTGTTTTAGGTCTATCCATACCGTCTTGGATTGGTTTAAAGAAGAACGGGTAGTTGACGGATATTGGCACCACTTTGTCGGTGAACATTTTCTTAGCATCGGGACCGGACTTGGACAAAATCCCATAGCGTGCATCACTGGATATTGTTGCCAAGTTAACGGTTTCACCACTCGCCATGAAAGAGAACCCTGACCGTCTATTCTTAAGGTAACACATTCCATAAGATCGTATATCGGCCTTACAGGCTTCCCAAAAGATATAGAATAATCTATTGGCCTCACGGAAGTCTGGCTTGCCGACGTCAATTTTACTCCACTGCAAGTACATGTAATGAGTGCCAGTAATATAAGTAGGATTACTGTTGTTATAATACCATAAGCCTTCCTCTCTAATTTTGAACTCATTTTCTATATATTCTATGTACCTCTCTTTAAACTCATTTGGATATTCTTTCCAGTCAAATATTGTTTTAATTTTATTTAATTCTTTGGGATATTCTTTTTGCTCAAACTTATTACTTTTAAACTTTACTACATTTTCAGCTTTAGGCAAGGCAACCTTTAATCCTTGTATGCTATACACATCGCCAATTTTACCAGTCTTGCTGATTACAATAACATCGTGCTCTTTGTTATAACCGTAATCCCATTTTTTGGTTTTATTAAGTCTAGATATAGTACTCTTCTTTATTGGTTCTATAACCTTATATAAAGTTTGTTCGTACATTATTTAGATCTCTTTTCAGCAAAACCACCAAATGAAACATCTTTAGTTGTATCAACTGGTATTTTGTTTTCTAATATATTCTCTTCTTCTTGTATGCGATTAAGTATTTCAAAAGCATCAAATATAGCTAGCTTTTTAGTTGCTGCTGCATTCTTTAATCTATCAGCAGATATATCATCATCTGAATCAACTATAGCTTCTTTAGCTACTTTAATTAATTCCTCAACTGCCACTTGCCCAGCTTGGATTATACTCTTCTTCGTTTCCTTGATATTCATATTTGATTGAAATAAAATTAGTCATAACTCTATATAGTTTTTCACCATCTATTACAAACTCATATTCACTGTTAGGTAAAAAACCCACAAGATCGCCATTATTTATACCATAACTAATTAACTCATCATTAGTTAATTTCATTATACCTGTTAGTGGCTTTTCTTTATCAGTATCAAATTTATTGTCTTGGTGTATAGGCTTTACAAAGCAAAACCCTTTCATAGCAGACCACTTTTTATTTCTTTTGTAAGAAAATATTTGATCTTCTCTAACACAATAAGTGTTTTCGTCTATAAAGCTTCTACTGTTTTTTTCTTCACCTCTAACATTATGCCATCTTCTAAACACATTATGATGAATTATAACTTCATCACCTATTTGTAATTCAGTATCTATGGCTAAAGGTAAATGCTTTATAACAGCTTCTCTACTAACGTATTGATGATTAAAAATTTCAGTATTTAATACAAGTTCTTTATCACCAACCTTTTTAGTATTATTATATCTAGTATCCTTTGGTTCAATTATAAAGTCATAAATACTTTTCATTAATACTGTAGATTATATTCAACAGATACAGCCATATTTTTGTTAAAATCTTTCCATATCAAAACATCTTTTTCTTTTTTGATATAGATACTGTATTTATCGTCTTCTTCTATAATATTACAAATTGTATGCCCTCCGTAGACCTCTTGGCCCACGGAGTAATGCATAGCTTCATTTTTATAATCTTTACCAATACTAATCTTACGTATTAGCTTGCTGCTCATCTTCTTTGATTGGTTCATAGGTACCATCAACGATATTGATGCTAACTTTACCATATTCCTTTTCTAGCTTATCTTGTATTTCTTTTAACACAGTTTGGCTAGTTGCTAACTCATGAAGCATATTATGCTTTTGAGTTTCAAGTTGTCCAATTTGCAATTGAGCTTGATTAATTATATTAACCCTTCCTTGCAACTCTTTTAACTCTTCGTCTTTGATTTTTAATACTATATCTTCCATTTTACTTTGTTTTATATGATTAAATTTAATTTACTTATAAATAGGTATTACACACCAATTGTTTTTGTTACTACTGTTGGTGTAATTTTCTCAGCTATCTGATTGTCAAGAGCACTTTTTAACTCTTTAACTTTTTCTTCACCTAATCCTGATTCAACCCAACCAATTATATCTGATTCTTTAAGATCAGCGAAAGCAGTAAAGGTACTTAAATCATCTGTATTAATAGATTCTACGCCATAAATAGTTCCTGAATTTTTATCTTTAGTATCATCTTCAGCATTTAATCTCCAGTGAACATTAAATATTACGTCAGACTTTTTGTCTTTAGTTGGATATGTATCGACTGTCTTACAGTCCCATGTATATGTTATTGCCATTGTTTTATTGTTTTAACGATTCTACTTCTTGTTTTAATAATTCTATTTGAGCTTGTTGTTCTTGCAGTGCTTTTGTTAAAAGAGGTACAAGTTTACTTTGATCTATGCCTTGATGTTCAGGATTTCCTTTACTATCAACTGCATCTTTTTCACCTGAAATAGCTTCTGGAACTACATCTTGAACTTCGTGGGCTAAGAAACCATCTACAAGTGTGTCGGTTTCATCAGCTATAAAATTAAATCTAACTGGTTTTAATTTCTTTAATCTTGTTGTTGCATCCCAAGTATATTCTAAGTTTTCTTTCAATCTATAATCCGAAGATGTAGCATAGACCGTTGCACTTCCTGTGCTTGTGATTTTTCCTACTTCAGTATTACTAATTCTAAAACTCATGAAATAACGAGTACCGCTACTACCTCCATTATCAGCTATAATAGCTGCATAACCTGTTGAGCCACTTTTAGCAACAAGAGCGTGTTCAGAAGCATTTACATATAATTTAACACCAGTTACTGTTGAAGTTCCTATACCTATTTGCCCAGATGCATCAATACTCATACGTTCAGCACCATTAGTGTAAAAGTAATAAGCTCCATTAGATTCATTATTATAAAAAACACAACCACCACCAGAGCTATATATTTGAAATTTAGCTGTATTATCTTGCTCTCTTAGTGTTAAATTATGAGTATATAATCTACCTGTACCTTGAGTATATAAAGAAAGACCACTAGCCAATGTCATATTACCACCCGATTCAATAGTAAGTCTTGTAGAATATGCTGCACCTGTACCTGTTAAAAAAAGCAAATCGTCTTGACTACCATATATGGCAGACGTTCCTCCCGATTCTGCAACATCTGTTATAAATCTTAAGATTGCTAATCCATTAGAACCCCCATTTGACTTAATATCGACATAACAATGTTGTCCACCCGCAGTATTTGTATTTTCAAATAATGCTGCAAATTCTCCACTTGGTGTAAATGTAGCCAAGCCATTTGATGCAATATTGAGTTGAGTCGTTCCTCCATTTCTGAATCTTGTAAAACCTCCGTTTGTAGATATATAATTATCATTATCTGAACCGAGTCCAAAATATGTATCTGCTGTTCCGTCAGTTTGATGTATTGTTCCTGAAATATGTAGTTTTTGATCTGGTGAAGTCGTTCCAATACCTACTTTACCGTCTGACTTAATACAAAAAGGTTCAGTAAAAGTAATAGCAGAACCTGCTGAACCAGTGTCACTTTGATAAAACGAAATACCGTTATTATCATTGCCTAATCTAAACATATTAACGTAACCGCTTATACGTCTTTTCCATGTGCCATCAAAATATGCATTGTATGATAGATATGTGCTATTAATTCCATTTAACTGAAATAAAGAAGTAGCATCTTTTATTTGTAATTGTCTATCATCTGCCCTCTGAGCAGTTGGGGTTGCTCCAATGCCCACATCACCACTAAAATTTGAAATACCTCCCGCCGCTGTACTTAATGCTAATGTTCCATTGTGATATAAGTCAACAGCACCATTTGGTGTTAATTTTAACATATCAGCACCACCAGCGTCTATAAAACTCACAGGTAAATCTGTCTGTGTTTTTATATAAGTTACATTTGAACTATGATAAATATCTACGTCGTTACCAGTTCCTACACGTATTACAGCATTATCTGCAAACTGCAATAAATTAGCTGAAGTATCCCATACAGCATTATAACTAGCACCAGTGAAAGTGACATCACCTGAAATAGTTAATCCTGTAAGTGTGCCAAGGGATGTAATATTGCTCTGTGATGCACCCGTAACTGTGGCCGCTGTACCAGTGGTGTTTTGATTCCAAGTTGGAACAGTTCCAGTTAATTTAGAATAATCTAAACCTCCAATAAGATCGCTTGTTACTAACGTTAATGCCATTATCCTTCTAGTGTTTGAATTCTTGATTTAAGGTCTTCTATAATGGTTTGTTGTTCTTGGATTGCTTTAACGAGTGTTGGTATCATATCACCCATTTTAAGGAATTTTTTATTTTCTGTTTCATTATATTTTTGCTCACTAACTAAATCAGGCAAAATCTCTTCAACTTCTTGAGCAACAAAACCCGCTATATTTTTTCCATCGTCATTCTTCCAGTCAAACCTTCTTGGTTGTAGTTTTATTACTTCATCTAATCCTGTTTCTAATGGTTTAATATTTTCTTTTAAAGAAATATCACTAAGGCTATTAATAGAAGTTGATTGAGCAACTATTTGTCCAGCTCCAGTTACATAAAATCTCCATGCACCATTTGTAGTATCATAGAGATAGTAACTAGCAAGATTATTAGCAATTGAAGTATACATTTCTCCATTAGTATCAAATCTATACCCAGCTGAACCAACTGCGATGGCGCTTCTTGCAATTGTCAAAATACCGTCATCGTTTATACGCATGCGCTCTGTTATAGCACCTCCATGAAGTCTTGTCCAAAACGACATATTACCTCCGTAATGACCATCAGTGCTAGTTTCATCTCTTCCTACATGTATTTCTCCAAGTGAAGTTGTATCATTAGCAGTTGATCTGTATCTTCCTTCAAAAATTAATTTGTTAGCATTTCCAGAGTTCCAAGCAGATTGATTACTTAGATATGTTTGATTATCACTATAACTTACAAATCTATTGCCACTTGTATTTGCAAATGTTATATCACCACTACTACCAAGAGTTATCCAGTCATATCCTGCATTTCCACCAAGTTTCATGGTATTATCTCCATGATCAAACGATATATGACCAGCAAGTTCTTGAGCATGACCGCTGGTTCCATCTGCAAAACAAAGCCAAAATTTTTCACCCGAACCACTTAAAAATGTTACACCATCTTCATCAGGCGCTTTAACAACTAATCTATTAGCATAATAATTAAATGCAGAATCACCTATACCTAAATTACCACCATTAGAGAGTCTCATTTTTTCAGAACCAGAAACATTAATTCTTAAATCAGCACCAGCACCCCCACTATCATCATCATCTACTCCTATGAATAAACCATCTCCTTGATTCCGTATTACATGATAATAACTTTGACCTGTTTGGGCAATTTTAAGTCCTGTTACATCTGATGCAGTTATTGTAGTTTCACCTGTTGATGCGATGGTAACACGCTGAACACCAGCAGTTCTAAAAGACATAGCATCACCATTGTGATTATATTCAACACCTCCCATATACATTTGGGTACTGCTAGTACCATCTGAAAATCTTAATGCTCCTCTACCTGTTGCTTTAGTATCCCCAAGACACGCTATTGTTATACCCGGTGTTGGTACAGAACCATCAACTCCACTAGCAACAACTAAATCATCGGATTCACCGTCATAAGAGCCAGGCGAAGTAGTTCCAATACCTACTTTACCATTAGCTAATGCTGTAATTACAGGTGTATAATTACCTGCGGTTGTATCAGATCCTGTTCCAGTTGCTCCATCAACACTTATCTCAAAAGCCGTTGAAACGTTTTCTTGTACACCAATCATCCAGTTATAATGATTTCCTGTAGTATGGAAAAATATATCTGGAGAACCATTACTTATTTCAAGGTTGCCACTAGTATTAATTGAACCTGCGAAAGTTGCATTTTGACTAGCGTCTAAAGTTAATGCTGTTGTAGTTCCATTTGTTCTTATTAAAGCAGATGCTGAGGTATCTAAATATAAATTACCTGATTTTGCTTGTGCTCTAAGTGAAGATGCACCTGAAATATGATTAGCTCCTGTAAATTCTACTTCTCCACCACTTGCTATTGTCATTGCATTAGTTGCACTAGTATGACCAATAGTGGTACCATTTATAATTACATTGTCTACTGTTAATGTTGTTAATGTACCTAGTGAAGTAATATTACTTTGTGCTGCACCAGTTACTGTAGCCGCTGTTCCAGACGTATTACCCGTGACATTGCCTGTTAAATTACCAGAAAATGCCGTAGCTGTTACTGTTCCTGTTGATGGGTTATAAGTAAGATTACCATCCATCTCAAGACCCACATTACCTGTAGAGGATGTTGCTCCTTCAACAAAAGTAATTAAGTTATTTTCACTTGTACTTTCATTATCAGTAACTAAGACATGAGAAGAATTTGTAGCATTTGTCACAGTAACACCAGCTATAACTGTATTTAAAGCTGTACCATTTACTGTAATTGCATCTGCTTCTAAAGTACCATCAATATCAGCATCACCACTTATATCTAAAGTAGCTGCATCAAGTTCACCACTAATGGTTATATTTCTACCACCAGTAATGTCTTTATTTGAATCTGTTATAATAGCTTTACTAGCTATTACTGTTCCGTTTGTTATTCCATCAATAAGGTTAATATCTGCAGCACTTGCTGTAATTGCTGTACCATTTATTGATAAAGCATCAGTTTCAAGTGTGCCATCTATATCAACATCACCTGATATATCAAGTGAACTTGCTGATATTGCACCACCACTATTGTTTAATACTGTGAAAGAAATAACTTCAACATTGGATAAATTAGGGGGAGCTTCTGAGAATGTTAATGTTGTACCACTTGTAGAATATGTGGATTTTAATTGATAAACACCGTTTATATAAACCTGTGTAGTGTTTTCGTGTGTTGGGGTGTGATCTAGAGTAAATGCAGTTGTACTGCCATTACCAGTAAAGTTTTTTAGTTTAATAACTGAATTAGCACTATCACCACTAACCCAATTAGTACCTGAACCAGTAGATGACAACAATTGACCGTTAGTACCTAAATCACCACTAGAATCTTTAAAACCACCTGAAACACTAATAGAACCAGCAATTAGTTGGTCTACTTGTAAGTCTTCATGGTTTGATCCAAGCTTTAATTCAAACTTAGGACCTGTTGTACTATATGTAAAAGTAGCATCATCGCCACTACCACCTTCAAGTGTAATACCAGCGCCATTAACTACAGCTGATGTACTATTACCACTGTCTAAAACTATGTTATGATCATTGAGACTTACTGTTGTAGAATTTACAGTTGTGGTTGTACCAGATACTTGTAGATTACCTGTTATGACTATTGTATCGCCACTATCAGTACCAATTACGATGTTTTCATCACCTGATCCACCTGAAGATTCTAGTGCAGCTAATCTAGTTAATAAGTTAGCATTTGATACGTCATTATTAGCTGTCATATCGTCAACAACTAAATCTATAGTACCATCACCGTCTTCATATGTCGCAGCAATACGTGTTTCAGTATTTCCAGTAAACATTGCACCAACTATATCTTGTACTTCTTCAGTACTTAATGTTTGAGATGAAGAAATAGTTAAAGTATCGCCTGACATAGCTGTGGTAACGTTAGTTCCACCTGCAATCGTAAGTGTATCACCTGGTGTTATACCAGTAGAACCTGAATCACCAGCTACTGTTGTGTCAGAAACAACAAAATCAATATCATTTGTTGAATCTTGATATGTAATTGTTACACCAGTTTTAGTGCCACCACTAGCAACTAATGGGCCAGCAATATCTTGTATCTCTTCAGTACTTAATTGAGCTGTGGAAGCAAATGTAAAGTGACCAGTTGTACCATCTTCAGTAATTGTTACATTGGAACCAGCTATAAGTTCTATTGTACCTGCTCTTTGAGTTGAATTCGTTTTACCAACAGTGGTTGACGCACCAGCATTAATAGTTACTACACCGGCAGATTCAGTTAGTGTTATATTCGTACCACCTATTAACTGTAGTTCTTCACTAGACCCAATTGTTTCATTAGCTGAACCATCATTATTTGTATCAACTTTAACTGTTCTAAAGGTGTTAGTATCTGGTGTGGTTACTGAACCACCTAATGAAATAGCTGAACCATTAATAGTTATAGAACTATTAACTAATTTACTATTAGCAATTTGACCTGTTAATTGACTGTTTGTAATTGTACCAGTTAGACTTGAGGTTGGATAACCTGTTGCATCTTGTAAGTTAAAAGCAGGTGTATCGTCTACACTACCTAACGATAATGTTATACCACCATAAGATACAGAGCTATTAGCTAGTTTATCATTAGCAATAGAACCTGCAAGTTTATCATTTGATATTGATCCTGCTAATTTATCATTAGCAATAGAACCAGCTAGCATTGCATTTGTAATACCACTAGCTTTAACACTAATTGTTCTAGCAGCAGAACCATCAAAAGTTGTACCGCTATTCAATTGTATTGATGAATCATCAACTGTTAATGCATTAGTGTTTGTACCAATCGTTGTAGACGTAAATGCATTTGATCCAAATATCTCAGATGAAAGTTTTCTTTTTTGTGAACCATTATCTAATACAACAAACTCATCTTCACCAGTAACCCATGATTGAGTCATGTCTGTTAATTCAGATAAATCAACATCCACTTGATCTGCTTGTACATCTATAAGATTACCTGCACCTATATTTAAAGTTACTGCTTGAGTTGTACCACCACCGGTTAATCCTGCACCTGCAGTTACAGATGTTATATCACCTGAAAGACCAACCGTAGTAGCACTTATGGAATAAGATTTTAAGTTATTGAGATTTCCATTAGATAGAGAACCTATCAATGTTACTGATAAATCATAAAAATTATTTTCATCAGAATCTTGAGCTATAGCCGTAACTTCATACACACCAAATTGATCTTGATCTTCAGTGTCGGCTATTATTATATTTTTATTTAAAAAAGTGTTTATTAAGTTTACAACAGAATTATCTGCAGTATTTGGAAACTTACTTATTTTTATAGTTGTTATGCCTGAAAATGCTACAGTAGAACCACCGCCAGAATCAAAAGTTATAGTACCTGGTTGTCTTATACCTGTTCCGTTAAAAGAACTATCATGATAAATATAAACTAGTTGTCCTCCAACTCCACCTGAATTAGTGGCACGTAAGTGTTTACTTATATCACTAACTTGAAAGTTTTTTGTAGTACCTCCAGCATTAGATCCTAAGAACTTATCCGTTGATTCAACTGTGGTGTCTGATACATAAGTGGATATTCTAGCCATTTAGTTTTATTTAGCGCTTGTTCCGTAGTAGTATGCAAATATGTTACTTATAACAACACCTTCAACCATACCCATTAAGTGTACAAATAAATCATTATCAGTTACAGATGGTACATATACCACTGCATATATTATAAAAGCAAATGACATCAACCCAACTACTCCGGTTAATGTCATCATAAAGTCTTTCTTACCAGTTTTAGCAACTTCAATCTCTCTATTTCTAGCAGAGTCTCTATCAGCTACTTCTAGTTTATACATTTCAGCATGTTGTTTATGCAATATTTTCTTATCTTCAGGTGATATTTTGGGATCATCATCAATCATTTTACCTACCATGCTAAGAACTCCAGCGTCTGGTAATAGATCACCTGCAACATTTAATATCTTAGGTGCTAAGCTCTTAAGTAAACCACCTAGCTTAGTGTCTTTAAATTTCTTTTTTTCACTCATCTTCTCTTTCTTCTATTTTTTTTCTTTTTACTTGTCTTAAAATAAGCCTCTTCTTCCCAAGGTAAGTTATGAGCACCTTCTTTCATTTTACTTCTAGAATACTTTTTATCTTTCCAATAAACATTTTCATCATCATAATCAAGGTCACCTCTTCTCATTTGATCTAAGTGAACTTTTTCATGCTTAACTGCTTCAATACCTTTAGCACTACTTAATGACGTTGATTTATCTACAAATATAGTACCATCACGGTTAGCTTCAGCAACTATATTTTTACCTAAATCTTTTTTAAAAATAGGTGTACCAGAGCTATGAAACCCTGGTAAACCTTTCATTTTAAATCCCATTATTTTATTCCGTAATATCCTTTTTTATAATTCTTAGCTGGTGAATTTTTATTTTTCATTTTGGTTGGTGATTTTTCAACTGCGGCTTTAAACTTAGGATTTTTATCTAATTTACCTGCAGCGGCAGCTTTCTTTAATCCAGCATTAAATTTGTTTGGTGATTTTGTACTTTTATACATTTTCATCGCACTATTCTTTTCTGCTTTAGAAGCATGAACTGCTTTTCTTTGAGCATTAGATGTATACTTTTTAGCTGGAGAATTTTTATCTTTTTTAACTTTAGCAACCTCTAAAGCATTAGGATCTCTTTTGTATTTTCTAATTGCTCTACGTTTATTTCTTTTTTCTTCTCTTTTCTTTTTTATCAAATCTTGATCTGTTAATGATTGACCTGCTTCTTGCTTTGTGCTTCTTGTTGTATTTAAATTTTCCTTTCTTTTTTTTCTTGTACCAGTTTCTTTAAGATCCTTTATCTCTTGTTTAAGCTTAATCTTATCTTTCATTCTTTGCTCTTGAGTAGCCGCTGCTGCTTTTTTCTTATCCATTGCGGCTTTGGCTTTATCCGCTATCATTTTATTTTTAGTTCTTTTAGCGTTAGCTGCTGATTCCTCTTTTGTTATTTTTTTAATTGTTTTATCACCAGGTTTTTTTATGTCAGATGTCATTAATTCAGGCATTGGTTTTCTATTCTGTATTCTATCAGCTGTTACTGTTACTGGATCTAAAACTATTGGTTTTGTTGCTGCTTTTGTTGCATCTTGCTTTGCCCACCAATCTTCAGCTTTTTTAACAAAACCTTCCTTATTTCCAAAAGTCTTTCGCTTTTCTTCACTCATTTTATTCCAGGCCTGGTTATACGTTGTGTTAGTCCTGTTTTTCTTTACTTCTTCTTTTTTTTGTCCTCCAGGATCTTGCATTCCTTTCAAAGGAGGATTCTTATACATCTTTAATACTGAAGGTTTAGCTGCAGCACCATTAAGTTTAAACGGTGGATTGTTTAGGAATTTCCTAACCTGTTTTATGAATTTAGGCATTTTTTTGTTTTTTAGTTTAAATTATCGTTCATTATCTTTTATCATATCATCTATGGCTTTATTCATAACCTTATCTGTATATGATTTGTTTTTATGAAAAACACTTCTGTCTGAAAAAGGTAAATCCTCTTCACCTAGTAGTATTCTATATATTCTACTTATTAATTGACTACATTTAAATGAAGTTTTAAATATACTATATTTTATAGTAGTCCTATTTCTTTGTCTCCAAACCTCTATCCAACCCTCACGCTTTAATCTTTCCCATCTATGCTTATCCCATGTATAAGTATAAACACCATTTATAAAATCATTACGTGTAAATCTTTTTTTACAATCTAAATATATTAGTAATTCTAGATCAGCATCATTAAAACCATAAGTTTTACAAGCCCACTTACGTGTGAGCCTGTAATACTTAAGGATATTTAAATCACGCAAATCATGCGCTGTTAGTCTCAATTATTAAGTATCAATAGTAATTGCAGTAGCAGTAATATTTGAATCAACAAATACGCTATTAACACCGTCAGCCACAACTACATATCCTTCATGGACACCAGCTGGACTAGCTATAGCAGAAGCAATAGCTTTAAATACAGTTAATTCAGTATTAGAAGTACAAGTTACAGTAACTAAGTCAGTTTCATTTGTAGTCCCACCTCCAAGTGAACTTTTAAACTTCATCAGTATTGTAGCATCTGCAGCAACAGTCATGCTTAAAAGAGATGACAATGGATAAGCTGCCGCATCATCTGCAGCATCTATAAAAATTAATAATGGGTTATTCATGTTTGTTTGTTTTTAAATTTAAAAAATTGTTTTAATAAAGATTTTATTCAACTAAAATGACATCGCTTACTTTAATTACTTTATAAAAATTATCTCCATAAGCAATTCCATGTCCAGCGTGTTTATCATAGTAAACTATATCGTTCTTTTTAACTCCTTCCGCAAGTTCACCTTTACTTATTATTTTGGCTTTAACGTATCTATTATCTACATCTGTTTTTTCTGTAAATATAAGACCAGCAATTTTCTTTTGCTCTTCTTTTATGTCATCTACTATAAGATAATGATTAATTGCTTTCATTTGTTCTCATATTAGATACAACACAATCAGCAGATACAATGGTGGATACAACACTTACCGCGTTTTTTAAAGCAGTTTTAGTGACAAGAACTGGATCGATAATACCAGCTTTTATCATATCAACTGCGCCACCTGAAACAACATCAATACCAAAACCTTTTTTAATTGGTACTACTGAGTCAGCAATACCAGCATTATCAAGTATTGTGTAGTGAGGTGCTTTAATTGCTTTTAATATAACTCTCTCACCTTCGTTTTTTGGTTCTATGTTTTGAGATGCATTAAGTAATGCTATTCCTCCACCAGGCACAATGCCTTCTTTTAAGGCTGCTTTAACAGCATATATTGCATCTTCAACTCTATCTTTCTTTTCTTTTAATTCAACCTTAGAATCAGCACCTACTTTTATAACTCCTACAGAGCCTGATAGCATAGCTAATCTTTGATTTAACTTCTTTTTTATAAAACCATCTTTTTCTTTTTTAATTAATGATTTTATATTCTTAAGCCTTTCTTTTACATCTAAATCTTCTAAAGTAGTTATAACGGTTGATTTGTCATCTGTCACTGACTTGGTAACTCTACCTAACACACTAGGATTTATAAAATCCATATCATCGCCAAGCTCTTCATTTATAACTTGAGCACCAGTCAAAAAAGCTAAATCATCAATAGTATCTTGCTTAGTAGGTCCGAAGCCTGGTAAATCAACGATATTAACATTAATATTACCTTTAACTTTATTCATTAACAAAGCTGATTTTACTTGTTGTTCTACTTGTGCTACTATTAATAAGCTTTTATTACCCTTTATAATAAACTCTAAGACGTTTTGTATCTTTCTTATGTTACTTATCTCTGATGAGACAATTAACACCATAGGGTTGTCTAAAACAGCTCTATGTTTGTCTTTATCTGTTATGAAGTGCGGTGATGTTAAACCACTATCAAATTGCACTCCATCTACAACTTCCACGTAAGTTTGATCTGTCTCAGATCCTTCCATAAGTACAACACCATCTGCACCAACTTTATTATATGCTTCAGATATTATGTCACCTAACTCAGGGTCGTTGTTGCAAGATATAGATGCAACACTATTAAGCATTGAATCTTTTACCTTTATAGATTTATTATTTAAATACTCATTTATCTTAGATAAACCCGTATTCATACCATTTTTTATATCTCTTATAGATACATTACTATCAGCATTATTGACACTATTTAACAGTGATTCAGCAAGGACGATGGCAGTTGTTGTGCCATCCCCTGCTTCCTTCACTGTATTCCTAGAAGCCTCTTTAATAAGAGTTGCTCCTATGTTTTCCACTGGATCAAACAAGACAACCGATTCAGCTACGGTTACTCCGTCTTTTGTAATCACTGGATTTCCTCTTGCATCTTCGTAAATAACACATTTACCAGATGCGCCAAGTGTAGATTTAACTGCTTTAGCTAGTTTATCCACACCTGCTGATATTCTTTGTTTAGCTGAGTCACCAAAGTTTAAATCTTTGACGATCTCACTAGGTTGATTGTATTCCATTAAATTAAATTAAATTGATTATATATTGTTTTTTATCAAAAAGTTTTAACTACTCTAGGACCTTCTAAAAAAGAAAGTTTTTTCTTATAATGCTCTATGCTACCATCAATAGCAGCCTCTGCACTCTCTAGTGTTTCCCTTCTTGTTACATCATGCCAAAACTTATCGTTCTGCATGTCTTTGTACTCGGTTTGATAAAATCCGTTTGGTAGTTGAACTATCCTCCAGTTTTTCTTATCTGAAATATATTCCAACTGCTCTTTAACAGTTTCATCGGTCATTTGTGTTTGTCGGTTGTTGCTCCATGTATTAGAGCTATAGTGTATTGCGTATGTCATTGTTTTATTGGTTTTGGTTATTCCCGCAACATCGCGGGGTTTCTTAGAGTATAGTTACACACTCATTTAGTTTTTTAACTTTCAAGAGCAGTTACTCTTGCAGTTAAGTCTTCTATTAATGTTTTTTGTGATTGTATTATTGCTTGCTGCTCTTGTATTGCTTTAGTAAGTATTGCAAACTCCATGCCAACATATAATCCTTTTTGATCTTCATATCCTGAGATTACATTGTTGTCTTCATCGTACTCTCTAGTATCTGTGTCAAACACTAAAGAAGGAAATACTTTTTCAAACTCTTGAGCTTTAAAACCTATTTTTTTACCAGGATTTTCATCACTAATAAATTCATAATTTATAACTTTTAATAAAAGTAAATCTTCTAGTTTACCTGTAGCATCTGTTATGTTTTTCTTTAATCTTTCATCTGAACTTATTGTTCCATAACTACCATTACTGTTTAGTATATTTCCATTAGATTCAAAGTTTATTTTAACACCTCCTCCAGAACTAGTATTTCTCCATTGTAAAGTACCGCCTGTATAATCTATATAAGGAACTCCACTAGAAGTAAAAATTCTAATACTTCCATTACTTGATGAAGTTGGAGATGTCTGACCTATTAAAAGATCTCCGCTGATACCAACTCCAGAACCATTAAATTCATCAACGACAGCTAATCTACCTTCATGTCTCCATGCATACATTTTACTATGTATAAAATTACTACTCCATGCAGCACTGCTACTTACTTTTCTGTTTACTCTTAGAAAATTACTAGTATCTTTAGCTATTAACAAACCACCAGGTACTAACTCGCATTTTGATATAGTTAATGTTATATTACCAGTAGCTGGTGTTGCTACAGGTGTTTTAAAGGTTATTGCGGAAGTCTGGGGTCCAGATGGTGGTTCTCCACTGTAGTTTGTACCAGAAATATTAACATTTTTATTCCATCCAAATATATATACTGTATTTTGATTTGGCCATACAAATGTTCCAGTAACAGTGGTGTTTGATATACTTGCAGATCCACCATCAGATCTAGAAGCAGTGGCACTACTAGTGTAGTGAAATATATCACTAGTGTTAGTTGATGTACTGAATGCTAGCCCAGCAACACAACTCATGCTACCTACAAAATCACCACTACCATCAGTAACTTGTATCGTGTAACCATCAGCAGACATAGCTATACTATATTGAACTGTTTTGTTAGGTAAAGTGCTACCTGTCCAAGATCCAGTATCACTAGAATATATATAAACATTTTTTCCAGAACTATAAGATATATTTCCGCTTTGAGTTGAAGGCGTTGTTGTTGTTGCTGTTAATGAATTAACACTTGTAACACTACCTGTTTGTTCTGGATCAGATACGTTTTCATTAGAGTTTATATCAACCCTAACATCTGAACCTTCAAATATCTGAATAGAGTTTGTAGCTGGATTCATAGTCATTTCACCATCTGAAGATGACAAGTTACTACCTATAGACCATCCTCCAATCAAACCACTACTTGCTTCTATTCCAGTTGACGTTAATTCAAAACCTTGACCTGTTAATCCATTAGAACTAAGAACTACTGAGTTACCAAGGTTTATAACGGAACTAGCATTGTCTAATTGTAAACCACTATTATTTAAAGTATATCCAGTTCCAGATATACCACCAGTAAATGTACCTGTAGCAGATGATATATTACCAGCAAAAGATCCGCTAGTAGCGTTTACTACTCCTGTAAAAGAACCACTTGTAGCTGTTAATCCACTAGAATTTAAAGTAAAACCAGTTCCTGATATTCCATTAGAGTTTATTGTAACACCGGCAAAAGTACCAGTTGCACCAGTTATACTTCCAGCAAAAGAACCACTTGTGGCTGTTAAAACTCCTGCTGCAGTAACTCTAAAGGGTGCACTACCAAAAGTAGCATGCCCTAATTGTATACCATCTGTGGTTGCTTTAAATATAGTATTACTACTACCTACTGATAAATTTCCTGTAAATGTACCAGAAGCTGATGATATATCTCCTGCAAACGAACCACTAGCTGCGGATAAAGCTCCTGAAAAAGTACCATTACCATTTATTGTTAATGTTGTACCATTCCAAGATAGTTTATCTTTTAGTGAAAATGTTCCATTTGATCCTAAATAAAAACCAGTATCGGCATTATTAAAATTTCCTGCGCCTTGATATAGTTCTGATCCTGATATACTAATACCGGCTATAGTTCCTGACGTGGCTGCTCCAACAGCTCTTATGTCAGCAGTAGATGTTTGATTTGCAGTGGCACCAGATGCAGCACCACTAGCAACTGTACTAGCTGCTGTTCCACCTATAGTAACACCATTAGCTATAGTTCCTGATGTTGCGCTTATAGCTCCAGCAATACTTAAATCACCAGTACTTCCATTAAAAACTAATTTATCTCTTAATGAAAAATTACCTCCATTATCTAAGTAGAAACCAGTATTAGCGTTACCAAAAGTACCTGTACCTTGAAATATTTTTGTTGAATTTATAGTAGTTCCACCAACAGCACCACCTATTACATTACCATTTGAATCAAAGTTACTATTAACAACATTAGCAAGTCCTACATTAGCTGCGGTTGTTCCTGCTTGAATACTAGCATGATCGCTAGATTGAGTTGCACTGTTAGCTTTAGTAGTAACATCAGTTAAGCTTGTGTTACCTATTTTAAGTGATCCATCTATACTTACAACGTTTGATCCATTAGCACCACTAACAGTAAAAGGTGCAACAGGTGAAACATTGCCACTACCATCTATTGTTTTTATCTTAAAGTTAGTTGCTGTAAATATTATGTCACTAACTGCACCTGTGGCATCACTATTAGACATTAGTTCCATACCAGCAAAAACATTGCCAGTAGCTACTTTAATACCATACCTAGCTGACAACTTACCGTTTACCAATGCTACAGCATCACTCACCGTTGTTACACTTGCCGATGTTGCTAGTGTAGGATCATTAACTGCTGTCCAAACTCTAGGTGTACCAGTAACTAATACATAAGGTTTATTGTTGTCATCTGTGTCGTACCATATAGAGTTAACAGGTTCTGTGACTGCAGGTGCACTTGTTTGCCTAAACACCTTAGATATAGTTGCCACTAAAGCTGTTTCAGCTGCTGCTCTAGCTGCATTAGCTGTTGATACCGCACTTGTCTCCGCAGTTGCTATTGCTGTTGATATTGTCGTACCACTAGCTAATCCATTTATATCACTTCCACTATACGTAAACTGACTCTTTATTTCAGTAACATCAGTTGCTGCAGCAAAATCTGAGTTTGTAGTAGTAGTGAATACCTGGTTAGCAAATGCCTGTGACACACTAGAACCACCTGAACCCAATATTATGTCTACTCTAGAGTTTACCGCTGTTACAGAGCTAGAAGTAGCAAAGCCAGCAGCTGTAGTCGCTGTGTTTATTAAACTTACAGTGGCATTTTGCAATGAAGCTACACTACCATCAGCATTAAAAGTAGCTAAACTCGTTAATTTAGTTGTATTTAACGTTACATTATCACCACTTAACCCGAAAAAATTAGATAAATCACCTATTCTGTAGTTTTTAGTTACATATATGGGTTGACCGTTAGCTCCAATACCATTATTTTCAGATCCAAATAAAATATCGTTTAATCCTATATTATCATCTAAAGGAAAACTACTAATTCTTGCCATTTACTTTTTTTTATCGTTAATCATTAACCACAAAGTGGTTACTCCGGCTAATAATATGATTAATACCGCTACCATAGCTATAAAATCATCCATATCCATTAAAGCTGTCATTTTCTTTTCTTTGTTTTTATTCTATACTTTCTTTTACCTTCTTTAATAGTGCCTTCTCCGTCGTTTCCACGGTTATTTTTCTCACTTTTAAACTTTTTATCTTTATGATCGTAATCCTTACCCTTCATAGATGGATTATCTCGATGCTTTTTCTGTGAATCAGCCTTTTTTGCCTTCCTGTCTTTTCTCATCGCCCTCTTCTTATCACGTTCCGCCTTTTTCTTAGCCGCAAACGCACTTAGTTTTTGTATAGGGCCACCTACTTTCCTGGGTTTTGCCATAATGTTTTTACATTTTTGTCTATAAGATACTATCACATGGAAATATCTGTTATTAAAACAGTATGACAATAGCCTGTTACTCTATACTATAACTAGCTAATGTCACAGTTATTAATTTTTGTTAGATATATGGATATTTTGT
>Ga0208158_1000074_pt1 | contig 47574 bp, 63 predicted proteins | sample 8_EtaG_FD_184081 | JGI IMG/M metagenome (GOLD analysis project Ga0208158, IMG submission 184081) | Marine viral communities from the Subarctic Pacific Ocean - 8_ETSP_OMZ_AT15162 metaG (SPAdes) (version 2) | ecosystem: Environmental > Aquatic > Marine > Oceanic | place: Pacific Ocean | collected...
AGCGATATTCTAGCCCAATACCTTCTAGTCTTCGGTTGCCAATGTAATGCATATAATCTACAAACATATCTGCGTTAAGCCCGAGAATTCCTCTAGGTAATACATCTTTTGCGTAAGTGATCTCCAGCTCTACAGCCTTCTTGATCCATTCAGTAATCTCTTCTTGAAAAGCTTTCGACCAAAGTTTCGGGTTTTGTTCTATAATTTGATTAATGGCATAGGTACCAAACTGGATATGGGAGCTTTCATCACGTAGGGTATATTTAATCTGATCAGCAATACCTTGCATTTTGTTTTGTCGCCCCAATGCTAGCAGCATAGCAAATCCGCTGAAGAAAAATATACCTTCGCATACAATCCAATAAGTAATAAAGTTCCTTAAGATTTCCTTTTTACCTTCTTGGCTATGGGGATTGAAATCTTTTCTACTAAGATCAGTGGTAATTTCCATTAAGAAATCATCTTTAGCTTTTATAGAAGGGATGTTCTCATAAGCTCGATAAACTTCATCTATTTTAAGATCCAGAGAATCACAAACATAAACAATAGTAAGATTATGGAGGCTCTCCTCAAACGCTTGTCGTAAAATATACTGCCGACACTCAGCATCAGTAATATAACGAAAACCACTAAGCAAAAGATTATTCCCAACAAGAGATTCGCTCCCAGCAAAAAAGCCAAGCGAACGTTTAACCAGCAGTTTTTCATCATCTGTAATATCTCCATTTTTCCATTGTTTAATATCTTCCGCCATAGATATTTCTGTAGGCATCCAATTGTTTGCGCATCCTTTGAGAAATAAATCCCATGCGGTTTTATGTTTATGAGGTAAAATACAATTAACCCCAGCTATGTCTTTTCCTAATATTTGTCCAGTCTTTGAGTCACTCATTTGGCGTATAGTAATGTGATTGTAGTTTTAGATTACCCATGTAGGTGTTAAATCCGCGATGCCCTAAACTAATATCTGCTACAACGTTTATCTCCCCGCCTAGAGATTTCCATAACTTGCAGAAACCATAATCTTCGCTCTCGTATTTTTTGGTGTCGGGGTTTACTTCACAGCGGAAAATATCATAAAAGTTGTCTCCCGCGTCCATGTATCCATCAATATCATTGGTGTATTTTATTTCTGGTTTAGCGGCGATTATTTTTTCTATACATTCCCTCTTTATAAGCATGAAGCCTGTAGCTGCATAGTTGGCTTGCACTATATCTTGGTTTTTAGCTTTCTTTAACTCTTTGTAATCTAGCTCGGTGGAAAAATCCGTAGCTAAATGCCTCCAATATTCCGGCATCTTACCTGTGGAGGCCATTAGTTCTATTTTTTGACCATTGAAATATTTCTTAGGATAAACCCCAACTGTTACGTCTTGATCCGCTTCGACAAGCTTCATAACGTCAAACGCTGAAAATTGAGTGTCGGTATCTACAAATAATAAATGGGTGTAATCTTTATTAAGCATAAAGGCGACTGACGCATTTCGTGCTCTACTAATTAAGCTTTCAAACCATATAGACCGAAGACCTATCTTTATTCCTTTCTGTCGACACACAGACATTAGATCTATAGTGCTCATCATATAATCCGAGTGGACCATCCCTGTATAACCAATAACAGGATAAAATATGTTTACTTTAGAGTAATCCATTATTGGCAAGCCTCACATGCTTCGGGGTTAGCGATAGAGCAAGCTATCTGCTCCTCTTCGGTATATTCTTTTTTAGTTGATTTTTCTACCTTAGATGCTCCTCGATTGCGAAGATAATAGGTAGTTTTTAATCCTGCTTCCCAAGCACTCATATAAATGTCATTTAGGTATTTTAGACTAGTCCCTTTGTTGTATAAGTTAAATGATATACCTTGGTCAATCCATTTCTGACGAGCCGCATTACATTCAATTAGTTTAAACATATCTCGATCAAATGCGGTCTTATACTTTTCTCTATACTTTTCTGGAATATCTAAAAGCATAACATCGCCATCAACCTCTTTCACTGCCTCGGCAAGTTGAGGACTCCACAAGCCTTCCTTCTTCATGTCGTTTACAAACTGCTCATTAACAACGTAAAAGTTTCCGCTTTTGCACTCGTAAACAAACATTACCGAGAAGTTCGGTTCGATACTCTGCTCCACACCGTTAATATAGCCGATAGTGGCAGTAGGAGCAATTGCCATAGTGTTACTATTTCTGATTCCATATTTTAAAATGTGTTCTCTTACTTTTTTCCAATCAAGTTTTCCCCGCACGGGAGTCTTTGGAGATTTTTTTCTAAAATCTAGGAGAGTATTGTAAGTGTCAATAGGAAGGTGCCCCTTTTCCCAAAGTGAGCCAGAGTAAGTTTTATAACTTCCTCTTTCTTTTGCTAATTCACTAGAAGAAAGAATGGCATTGTAAGAAAAGAATTCTGTTAGCTCGTCGATAAACTTTACAGCCTTATCAGAATCATACTGTATATCAAGAATTTGAAGAACGTCATGAGTTGCCATCATTCCTAATCCAATTGGTCGGTGCTGGAGATTAGAATTTTCTGCTTCTTTAGTAGGGTAAAAATTTAAATCAATTACATTATCCAAGAGTCTAATAGCAGTCTTAATTGTAGAGGCTAATAAACCTCTATTTAATCCATCATCAACAAGATGGTTTTTTAAATTGACGCTACCAAGATTGCAGACAGCAGTTTCTCCTATTTCTACTTTTTCCCCGTCTTTATATTTGGACGGTTTAGTATGCAGGAGAATTTCGGTGCAGAGATTACTTGAGTGGACTGCTCCTTGGTGTTGGTTGCTATATCTAATATTAGAAGGATCTTTAAAAGTCACCCAAGGATGGGAAGTTTCGAATAGAACTTTCAACATCTTTTTCCACAAGTCTTTTGCTTTTACCTTGCGGAAATTTTTAAGTTCCCCGGCTTCAGCTTTATCTACCATTTGTTCATAGATGGCCGTAAAGCAATCGCCGAAAGCTTCATGCAAATCTCTCGAGTCCGATGGACAGAACATATACCAGTCAGCGTCCTCTTTTACTTTTTGCATAAAAAGATCAGGAACCCACGACGCTGTATTCATATCGTGGCAACGTAATCTTTCGTCGCCAGTGTTTCTCCGAAGGTTTAGGAAATCTTCAAAGTCTAAATGCCAAGGTTCCAAATAAGCGCATCCCGCACCCGGTCTTTTGCCGCCTTGGTTTACTGCGACAAGTGTGTCGTTGAGGATTTTGAGCCATGGCACAAGACCTCCAGAAATCCCGTTTGTGCCTTTGATATAAGCCCCAGAAGCACGAAAATTAGTAACGTCAAAGCCAAGACCTCCAGCGTACTTACTTTTTCTGGCTTCTTGCCAGATTCCTTCGAATATTCCGTCAATGCTGTCATCAAAAGTATTTAAGTAACACGAACTTAGTTGAGAGTGAGTAGTTCCACTATTAAATAATGTAGGAGTGGAAGGAGTGTATAAGAGATTGCTAAATAAGTTGTAGAATTCAATTGCTCTTTCTTCTTTATTCTCTTCATTTAAAGCTAGGCCCATCGCTATTCTCATCCAGAAAGATTGCGGAGACTCAATTATTTTATTATTGATTCGGATAAAGTATCTGTCTATTAAAATTTGTAAGCCTAAATATTTAAATTTTTTATCTCGATCAGGGTCAATAGCTTCAGAGAGTTTCTTTAAGTCATAGTCTAAGAGTTTTTCATTTAAAATCTCATTTTTTACTAGCTTTTTTACTCCTTGCACGAAAGATTTTTTGTACTGTAAATCAAAAGTATCTGAGTCTACACTTTCTCTAAAGACTTCCTTATAAAGAGCATTAACCGCTAGAGCAGATGCAACGTTACTGTAGTTAGGTTCTTTTTCTATTTTTGCTCGAGCTGATAAAATTAAAGCTTCGTCAATTTCTTTTGTGGTAATCTTATCGTAAAGTTGTAATTGGGCATCAAGAATTACTTCGCTTGCCGAGACATTGTTGCCGTCAATTCCAGCGCAAGCGCGATAAACGCATTTGTTTATCTTTTCTACGTCGAATTCTTCTAGTTTGCCGTTTCTCTTTTTTACTTTTATTTCCATTTCTGTAGAAAAAAATACACCCTCAATCAGGTGTGTGATTTACTTTATGTTTAACGGGGTGTGCCGTCAAGTTATTTTTCAACTATTCCTAGTTTCTCATCCGTTTTCTTTTGGAGGGTGGATAAATACCTTTTTGCCTCTTCTAGTCCATCTTCCGTATGGGGAAAAGCTCCGTAGGACCATTTTCTTTGCTGAGACTCAATTAAATAATATTTTTTATTTTTTTTGTTTCTTGGCATATCGAGCTAGAGTTTTTATTATTTTTTCTTCGAGTTCTAAAATTTCCCCCTCTAGTTTATCAAGTTCGCTATTCTCAAAATTAACCCTGTTCATTATCTTGTTAGATTCCCGCATTAAAGATTCATACTTTTCTGTAGATTCTTCTTTACTAGAAAGAAAAGACTCTTCTTCAAATTTATCCATGTCAGAAAATATCTTTTCTGCTCTCTCTTCCCAGAATTCAATGCTTTTGCAACACACCTCAATAGAAGAAATTAATTCTTCTTTAGCTGCGAGAAGTTTCTCTAAGACTTTATTAAGACTCATTGTGTAAAATTCCCTGAATTAGTTTCAGTTTGTTGGTAATAAAGCTATCGCCTTGATTTTTAACAGGGTCTTTAGATTTGGCTTGCGCATCTTGCCATATTGATACTTCTATCATTTGATCAAGAAGATTGGTGAGTTCATTGTGGGTTTTTCGAGTTAGAGTAAACTCGTCCCTGTTACAGCACTTACTCATTTAAAAAAATTCTATTTTAAAATTAAAAATTTGTCAAATTCAATTTCACTCCAAGTAACTGAAGCTGAAGCCCTTTGGTGTTGGGAATAGCATACCGCTAAGCGTTGATCCGGATCTTTGTACTCTTGGTTCATGACAGGGCTAGCCATGCAAGAGTTAATAAAATCTTCTTTTTTTTGGCCTTTTTTCGGAGAAGGTAGAGGCATATATATTATTACACAAAAAAACCGGGCCGAAGCCCGGTTCTTTAGACCCTATCATTTAATTTTTATTTCTTTGGGTTTGTGTTTGTTTTTCTTTTTGAAGATGAGCCTAAATATCCCGTTTTTCAAGGATGCGTCAGCGGTCGCTGGGTCGGCTTTCTCAGGAATGTGGTATGTTTGTCCAAACTTTACCTCTTTCCCTCTTCTTGTGGTTTTGCCTTGTAGGTTGAGGTGTCCGGCAGATTCGATATTAACTTTAACATCTTCTTTTGTAAAACCGGGCATTTCTACCTCAAATACGTAATTTCCATCTTCCTCTACGAAGACTGGATCTAAACTATGTTGAATTTCGTTAAATAATGGCGTAGCTATGTCAAGCAAGCCCCTTCCAAATGTGTCATGTAAATACATGGTTATTATTTAGCAAAGACCGTGCCAACATGGCACAGAGATCTATTTACTAAGAAATAAGCATATTTAGGCTAGCTAAGGAGTGACTCTGGGGTCAAGAAGTCTCATAGCTACAAGAGCGAATATCGTACATTGACACAACTTCAACCTCAAGGGGGTTTTCTATTTTGGACACTTCAAAATATTCTTCATCAATGACTCTTTCTACTTTCCCTTTCCATCCCCCGTTCTTTAAGACGCGAACTTCAGATCCTACCATTTTCGAATTATAGGAAATAATTTCCTGAGCTGGTTTGTTCATATTTATTCCCCAGAGCTGCCAAAGCCGCCCTGCCCTCTCTCAGAGTTTTCTAATGTTTTCATTTCTTTCCAATTAACCTGATAGCATTTTTCAATAATTAACTGAGCTATCCTGTCTCCCGGCTTTATATCTAACCTATTCGATGAGCCAAACATAGCTTCAAAAGCGTTAGGTCTAAGATTATATCCTTCAAAGTTTAAATTTATCAATAAAACTTTTACCTCTCCGCGATAGCCCGAATCTATTACTCCAGCCATAACATCTATTCCTTTTTTACACGCCAACCCGCTTCTTGGGGCTATTCTTCCATAAAAACCTTCAGGAATTTCTATGTTAATACCTGTGGAAACTAATTTTCTTTGAAAGGGTTCTAATGTAATATATTCCGTGGAAAAAAGATCATATCCTGCATCCGAACTATTTGCCTGAAAGGGCTCTTTTCCTTCCTTGTTTACCTTGCTGTATTTAACATCCATCGCCTAAAAAATTTATTTTTCCTCAAAATAAACTTTCGTCAAGAAAAAAACGCGATTTTCCCCCGAGGAGGGCTCTTTAGGAAATTTTTCAAAAATCTATTAAATAAAAAAGTTGACAACGTTCCCCTGTAACATTAAAAGGTCTGTACGTAGCATTGTTGCCCTGCTGCGTTACTAAGGTGGGCAACCCCGTAATCTAACGTCCGGCTATGCTGCGAAGACTTGCAACCGGAGAAAACCAATTACCGTGAGAAAGGCGATTAATTGGGACAGTAGGTAAGGTGATGTCATATAGAGTGGATATGTTCTACCGTGTATCCCATAAAGACTAGCCGGGGAGTATTCTCAGGGAAAAGAAAGATTACCGGTGTGTTGGAATAGCCTCCAATACGGGGAAAGTCTTCGTTTCACTTCGACTTTCTAGGGAAAAGTTTATTATATTTATTTTATTAATTTAAAATAAGTTTTATTATATTAAGTAGAGTTTAAATGGATTTTAAATATAAAAACATAGCTTTAAGTGGAGTAGCTGGGTGCGGGAAGAACACTATTTCTGAAATAATTATCACTTTTTTAGAAAGGATTGGGCTGGAAACCCAAGAGCTGTCTATAGCTAGGAATTTAAAAAAAGAATTGAGTGTCCCTTCTCAAAAGCTTTATGGAATTGATTCATTTAACTGTTCACGTGATGAGAAAGATTTAATTAGGCCTTTTTTGGTGGCCCATGGCCAAATAAGAAGAAATTTATCCCAAGGTAGGCATTGGATTGACAAGTTAACTAAAGAGCTCGACCCTTCAAAAGTAAACATCATCACCGATGTAAGATTTAATAAATTTGAAAGAGATGAAGTTTTTTGGGTAAAAAATGAGATTAATGGCGTTTTAATTCATGTGTCTAGATTTTATGAGAAACCTTGTAACGGAGAAAGGGTTTTTGTCCCTCCTGCTAATGAGGCAGAAGCCGAAAACGACCCAAAGGTAAAAAAAGATGCAGATTTTATTCTAAATTGGGCAACAGAAGAAGAACAGGTTAAGCGAATTTTTAATTGTGAAAAGTTACTAAAATGGTTAAAAAATATATATGTTAGAGAACACGAAACTTGAGGAGCAAGTATGTCAACCTGTTCTAGCATATTGTGGTATAGGCGCCGAAGTCAATTTAAATACTAATTTATCTAAATTTAAAAATTTAAATTTTAAGAATATACATGGAGCTTTTTTGTACGAGATTAAAATTTCCCGGTTCGCTTCTGAGGTTTTTTATTCTAAGTCTAATAGTTATTTTGCTTATTTAGTTCAAGTTTATATGGAGTCTGATGATTTTTATGAAAAACCATTCCAAGATATTAATATATTTTTTGAAAAAGATTTTGAAGATTTAATTGAATACAGTATAATTTTACCACGTTTGTTTAAAACACATCATCGTTATGTCTTTGACATGGAAAGATGTACGGTATGCAACTTTAAGCAATTTGGGGAAAATATAGAGTTATGGAAAAAATCAAATGGTCTTTCTTAACCGATTTACATTTAATTAATAGGATAAAAGACAAAAATTGTGAGGCAAGTTTATTAGAACTTTCTGAAAGGCATAGCGGCCTGTATTTTAAAATCATAAAAAAATACTCGAAAACCTTTTTCGCCAACAATATAGATTTAAATGAAACGACGGCGGATAAAAATTTAATAATTTGGAATTCAGCCAAAAACTTCAAAGAAGATAAAAACGTAAAATTTTCCACTTGGTTGGCTAACCAAGTAAAGTATTTTTGTCTTAATACTTTAAACAAGAAATCTAAAGATAGGCTTATAGCTACCGAAGATGAAATACTTGACTGCCTAAACGAAAAACCCACTACCGAAAACCATGAAAACCTTTTTGAGTTTACTGGGAATATACTTTCCCAACTCAAAGACCCGCGCATTAGGAAGATTTTTTCTTTACGATACTCTTCTTCAGAAAAAAAACCTTCTTGGTGCATTATTGCAAAGAGGTTAGATATTAGTACTCAAACCGCTATTAATTTACATAACAAAGGAATTTCAATCTTAAGAAAAAAAATAAAAAGCGAGAAATTTCTAGATAATGTATAAAAAAATGTTGACATCCCTTTTTATGCATATAATTTAAAGACTCTTATGTCAAACGAACAGAAGAAAAACGACTGGCAAGAGCGCGAACTTGGCGCTCTTTGGGCGAAGAAGAGCAATAATGGCTCTCAATACATGACTGGACACATTGAATTAAAAGACGCAAGCGGAAAAGTTCAGCTTGTGGTATTCAAAAATAAATCCAAGTACAACGAAGACGGAACAGTAAAGAATGAAAATTCTCCTGATCTTCGCATCTACCTAAGCGAACCAAAAGAGCAGAGAGAGAACAAGCCAGAGACATCAACGGCTAGTACTCCTCAAGACGAATCCAGTGACTTGTTTTAATGGACTTCGCCTTACATCTGCCTCTTAACGGGGTAAGTTTTGGTCAGGTTAGCACTGCCCTTCTCCGTGAATTTCACGGAAGGGGCGTGCAGCCTTCTTTATTTACGATAGGAAACGTAGATTTATCCAGTCAGGATGTTTCTCAAGACTTTAACTCTTGGATTCAGTCAGGGATTAAAAAATCTTTTGAAGAGTATAATAGAAACACTCCCATTTTTAAACTTTGGCACTTAAATCATGAGAGCTTAAGTTCTTACGCAAAGGATCAAACCCTTTTTACTTTCTATGAGCTTGATCACCCCACCACTATAGAAGTTAACATTGCGAAAAACCAAAAAAAATTAATAGTAAGCTCTAATTATGCTAAAAATATATTAGAGTCAGCAGGAGTAGATAATTGTGACTTTATTCCTCTTGGATTTGATAAAAATAATTTTAATATAAAAGATCAGCAGTATTTATCCGATAAGATAGTATTTAATTTATGCGGCAAGCTAGAGAAAAGGAAACATCATGCCAAAGTTATAAAAGCTTGGCTTAAAAAATACGGTAATAACAAAGATTACGTTCTTCAATGCGCTATAACTAATCCTTTCATGAAAGAAGAGGACTTTAAAGGGCGTATCTCCCAAATACTAGAAGGTAAAAATTATTTCAATATAAACTTCTTAGGAGGAATGCAGAAGAATGTTCTGTATAATGATTTTCTCAATTCTGGAAATATAATTTTAGGCATGTCAGGGGCTGAAGGATGGGGGCTTCCGGAATTTCAATCGGTGGCACTTGGGAAGCATGCGGTTATGCTGAATGCGACTTCTTACAAAGACTGGATTACTCCTGAAAATTCAACTATTATTGAACCTAACGGGAAAGAGGATTCTGAAGACGGAATGTTCTTCAAAAAGGGAGGCGCTTTTAACCAAGGTCAAATATATACGTTTAATGAAGAAGAATTTATAGATGGATGCGAGAAAGCGGTGGAAAGATACAAGTCTTCCCCTGTGAATGAAGAAGGAATCAAACTTCAAGAGTCTTTTACTTACTCTAATACTGTCGATAAAATAATGGAGGTAATGAATGCCTGAGTATATTTACGAAAACCCAGATACGGGAGAACAAGTTACTGTGCTTCAGAGCATACATGAAGAACACGTATACGAAATAAAAGGAGTCCAATATAATCGAGTCTATACTATCCCTAATGCTTCTATAGACACAAAAATAGATCCTTTTTCCGCTAAAGAATTTCGGGAGAAAGCTAAAGCCTCTACAGTAGGTGACTTATGGGATCAATCAGCCGAGGCTTCTCACAGGCGTACCGAAAAAGCAGGAGAGGACCCGATTAAGAAGAAATTTTTCGAAGATTATGCAAAAAGTCGAAAAGGAGCAAAGCATCCTCAAGACCCTTCATCCAAAAGCGATTCCGTCACTCAGAATTTTGATATCGGATGATAAAGTATACATTAATTGACGACGCTGCTATAAGCTTAGGGGGGACGTCACTTACTCTGGATGCCATTACCGAACCATTTAAGGATGAATGCGAGATAATATCTAGCGCCGATCTTTGCCACACTCATTTACAATTTAAGCACCCTCAAGTTTGGATAATAGGGAACACCCTCGGTTTAAACAAGGAGTCATATGAGACCCTTATCACTATTCTTCAAACAAAAAGAACCGTAAAAATTGATTTTGATTATGGGTTCTGCAAATATAGAGGGCCTACTCCTCATCGTATTTTAGGCAAAAAAGAATGTGACTGTATAACCAACCCCGAAACCCTAAGTTTAAAAAATATATATACTTTAATTCATAATAATTGTTCTGCAGTTTTTTACATGTCAGAACAGCAACGCCAAATACATAAAACTTTTTTTCCAGTTTCTGATGAAAGATCACAGGTTTTGACTTCATGCTTCACCTCTTCGTCTCTTAAAAAAATGAAGGAACTAAGAGAGTCTACAAAAAATGGAAAATACGCTATCATTCAAGGTCATCCCGGATGGCATTCTCAAGCTAAAGGCGTTTCTGAAGCCGTAAACTACGCCTTACAAAATAATTTAGATTACGATATCATTTCTACAAAAACTCACAACGAAATGCTTGAGACTCTTGGCGCTTATAAAGGCTTAGTATTTTTGCCTATTATAGAAGACACATGTCCTCGTATAACTATAGAAGCTAAGTTAATGGGTCTTGAAGTTTTAACAAATGATAATTCTCAACACACTACAGAGAACTGGTGGAACTCTTCTCTTGACGATATAGAGTCTTATCTTGCAGAAAGGCCTCAAATATTACATCACGAGATTTCAAATTTGAGTTAATCGCTCGTATACATGGGGACTGTTTATATAACCTTAAAAGGTTGGTAGCTAGCGTAATACTTCAAAGTTATCGTAATTTTCGACTGCACCTAGCTGTAGACAAAACTACAGACGAAGTTTTAGAGGCTTGCCGCTTACTTTCCCAACACCCCCAAAGCGTTTCTCCTTTTAACCTAGGAGAAATTCCTATCGGCACTGTTAAGTTTTGGCCGAATGATGGCGATAGACTTTATGCGGTCGGAAACACCGCCCGCGTGATAGACTCTCTATACGAAGATAATACAATTATTGGAATTATAGATTCTGACGACCAGCTTTGTGAGAGAAGAACTTTAGAGTGGATAAATTCTATCTACAAACAAGGCATGGGGGCTGTATGGACAAGTAATATATGGGAACCTTACGGTATAAACTTATGCTCCAATCATTTAGATGACAGTGTTAATGTTTATGAGCATCCTTGGGTAAGTAGCCACTTCAGAACTTTCCCTCTATCTATTTACCAAGAAATAAACCCCAAAAATTTTAAAGATAATAATGGAGAGTGGATGAAAAGATGCGAAGATCAAACTTTTATGCTACCAATAATTCATAAGTCTCATGAAAAAGACTTACGAACATTTTATTTAGAAAAGCCTTGTTACCTTTATCGGGGTTATCAAGAAATAGGAGGAGAAGAACATAAATACCAATTAAATTTAGAAAAATTTATAAGAAATAGAGGATTTATAGAATGAGTTTTAGTTTTTATATAAACAACTGCAACCCTTCAGGGGGTCCGGGAATTTTTGGAGGTCGGCTTAAAAATCAATTTGAGAAAAACGGGCATACATTTATTGATCCATATGTATCAGGAGAAATCCCTACCAGAAGTATTTCTATTATACAAGGGGAAAGAATAGAAGGATGTCCATTCAACTTGCTAAGATTAGACGGTCTTTATTTTGATTCAGAAAATCCAAATAATGATCAGATGAACTCTGGCATATTCAAAAGTTTTGACGAAACGGACTATATTATTTATCAGTCTCAATTTTCTAAGGAGATGTATCATGCTTTTTACCGGGATAGACCTTTTGCGGTTATACCTAATGGAATAAACCAAGAAGATTTTCTCTCAAATGCAAAGCCTATAAAGCAAGGCCATCCAGTTTTTTCCAAATATGAAAAGATATGTGTGGCTTCCGCTTCTTGGCGCAGGCACAAAAGACTAGAGGAAACAATAGAAGCGTTTAAAGATCCTAGGTTAGAAAATGTTCTTCTTATAGCTTTAGGAGGTTTTAATTATATAAAAGATACCTCAACAATACCCGATAATGTTCTACTCACCCCTCTACTTAAACCTAATGATACGGCTTCTGTATACTGCATGGCTGATGCTATGATTCACTTAGCTTGGCTTGACTGGTGTCCAAATACAGTAGTTGAGGCTTTGTCATGTGGAGTACCTGTTTTATGTTCGCATAATGGAGGCACTAAAGAATTAGTAAAAGACGATGGAGTGGTTATTCAGCTTGAGGAAGATTACGAAGTAGGCACCAAGGTTCCTCTGTATAATCCACCGAAAGTTGATACAAATATAATTGTGGAAGGAGTTCTTAAAGTAATAGAAAAATCAACTCTTTTTGAAAGACCCGACCTAGACATAAAACATGTCGCCAAACAATACGAAAAATATTTATGAAAAAATTAAACGCATGTATAGCAATGATTTCTTCCCGCACTAGATGCATAGAGCTGTGCTTGAGATCACTTCACGAAAAATTTAATCATAAGCACGAGTACCCGGTTTATGTTCATTACTTCGATGATATTTATTCTGACGAAGGATTTAGGAATCACATAAAAGATACCATCCATCAAAATATAAATTTTATAAAAGTAGACTATGAAATCCCAAGTCACATAGCTGAAGAAGAGTTGTATTATAATAGGAAATATCTATGGTACGTTAGGCAAAGTTTTCCTCCAGCACGGCTAGGATATTTACATATGTGTCATTTTGTAAGCAATATGTATAACTACCCTAATACACAAATACATAATTATGATTACATGATGATGATTGATGATGAGTCATTGTTTACCGGAGAACTCCCTTACGACCCGATAGAAATAATAGCCAATCAAGATAAACCTTTTGGAGCATTAAAAGTATACGACCAAACTAAAAAGCCTCTTCATCAAGGAAATTTTGATACCCGCGTTAACTTGTGGGAGTTTACTCAAAATTATTTAAAAGAAAATTCTCTCACTCCAAAGTCTAAATTTATGATCGACTTGCTTAATGATCCTGATAGCGATCGTAATTTTCATTTTTGCCCTATAGCTGATTCTTATGTTCTAAAATTAGATATTTTTAAAACTCCTGAATGGAATCACTGGATAGAGGCAGTGAATAAATACGGCGGGATATACAAGTATCGCTGGGGAGACAATGATATTCACAGTATCTTTCATCAAATTTATTACGAGCATGACATATATGATTTAAAAACAGTGGAGGACGGATACCATAACCAAGGAGGGTTAAGATCTATTCAGGATTATGCACCGGGAGTAAAAGGATAATGAAAATTTTAGTTGTAGACCACGGCAATACTATAAGTGAACATAATATTTACAAATATTATGGAGATATTTTTCGTGAGATGGAAAGCTTGTGTGAATTAGTTATAGTTAATGCTTCTCGTTTTTATTCATCTGTGGAAGAAATAATTAGTGGGCATACCGATGTTGATTGTATTTTATTCTCATGGGGGTACTTTACTCAGTCTGACAAAAGAGCTTATCAAAAAATAAAGGGCTTAGACGAAATAGACATCCCTGTGGTGTGTATGATATATAAACTTCAAACATTAAGAGAGGAGAAGGTAGAATTTTGCAGGATAAATAAAATAGATCTCCTTGTAGACTCTCACTCCACTTATAAAGAGTTTGAAAAAAAGACTGGAGCCCGTTCTTTAAGATTGCCCTTTTCAGCAACCCCTAAGTATTTTCATCCCCGAGAAGTAGAAAAAGAATATGACTTAGGTTTTTGCGGAGCTTTTCACGGAAATGGGAAAATAAAAGGAGCAGCTCAAGATCTTAGGCCTAGGATACACAGCCTTCTGGCTTCTTCTCCTTTAAATATTTATTGGCGCGGACAAAACACTCCCGGAGATAGAATAGCTTCCATCGAAGAGTATGCGACCAATATGAATAAATCTAAAATTTGGATTTCTACTACTGGTCCTTACGATGACATGGGTCCGAGGTATTTTGAAGTTACTCTCTCTAGAACTCTATTGTTTTGTAATGAAATGCCTGAGACTTACGAAGAATTTTTTAAAGATGGAGTGAACTGCGTTACTTTTAAAAATGATTTATCTGACTTTGAAGAAAAGTTAGATTTTTATGTCAAAAATGATGATAAAAGGGAAACTATAATAGATAACGCTTACATTCTTACAAGTAACACTTATACATGGAAGCATTTAGCGGTTCAACTTTTAAACGAGATAAAAAATGAATAATGTAGTTTTTCTAGGGATAGATCGGCCTTATTCTATAAATGCACTAGAAGAAGTAAAAAAAATGGACTGCGCCGTAACTGCAAACCATTTAAATCAAAATAAGTTTAAAAGCTTTCCCCAAAGTTATGATTTAGGAATATCTTTAGGTTACCTCTATAAAGTCCCACTTAAAGAACTGAGTAAATCTCCATGGATTAACTTTCACCCTGCCCCTCTCCCTAATTACGGAGGCAGAAACGTTGCCTACCACGCCATCCTAAATAAAGAATCTCATTTTGGGGCCACTATTCATTACATGAACGAAGAGTTTGACGGCGGAGACATAATAGAAACTAGAAAATTTGAATTTTCCTTAGGGACAACCGCCGAAGAACTATATAATTTAGCATGCGAGACCTCACTAGACCTCTTGAAAGAGTACATACCAAAAGTACTGAACGGAGAAAGAGTGGACTCAGTTAAGCAAAATAACTCCACCTACTATAAAAAAGAACCTATTAATGATTTTATTAATATAAAAAATGAAACCAAAAGAATGATAACCGCCCGGTATTGTCCACCTTACTATCCTAAGATTAAAATAGGGGGCAAAACATTTGTTATTAAAGAAGAAAAATGAAAGACATAATTAAGCATTACGGAGAAAAGTTCAACTTTCTTAAGTCTCTAATTAAAAAAGAAGACCCATCCATTATAGAAATAGGAGCGCACTATGGAGAAGACACCTTAAGACTAGCTCACACTTTCCCAGAGGCTAAAATTTATTGCTTTGAACCCGATCCTCGCAATATAGCTATATTTAAAAAACATGTTTCAAATGAAAATATTTTCCTTTCTGAAGTAGCCCTCTCCAATAAAGATGGCGAATCTCCTTTTTACCAAAGCTATCAAGAAGGCAATGAGGTCCCCTTAAAATATGATTGGATAAACGAAGAAGATTATAACAAATTTTTATTAAATAATTCTGGCTCCTCTTCCTTAAAAGAGGGATATAAATATACTCTCTCTTCTTCAATTAATGTTAAGACGGAGCGGTTTGATAACTGGTATGATAGAAACGCTCCCGGTGATATAGACTTTGCTTGGATAGACGTGCAAGGGGCCGAAAAAGAAGTTATTGAAGGGATGGGGGAGATAATAAATTCTATAAAATATATATGGATGGAATACGGAGAAGAAGACTATGAAGGCGGGATGTCGTGGCGCCAAACAGTAGTACTGCTTAAAGAAAGGAATTTTATAGAAATAAGGACTGACTCAGCAGGCTCTAAAGGAGATATACTTTTTAAACGAGATGAATAATCGCCCAATTATAAGAGTAGATTTTACCGTAGGATTTGGGAATAATTTATTTCAATTTGCATACGCTAAACTATTAGCGGAAAAAATTGGCGGTAAAATATTTATCCTTCCACCTTCTGCTGATTATTTTGGAATGGAGTCTTTAGAGCTTATTCTAAACTCAGTGGACAGCTACGAGATCGTTAGCCATTACGAGGCTAATAACATATTTAATAAAGACTACTCTACTATACAGTTATCTTCAGAAGAAGAGGCTATTAGCCATCTTAAAAATCCTAAAGTAGCCAATTATGAGCTGCGAGGATATTTTGAAGATTTTACTTTATACAAGAACGAATTAAATAAAATAAGGTCGTGGTTTTTTAGGCCAGAAAAACGCCCTAGCAATGAAGCTGTTTTACATCTACGGCTAGGAGATAGACTTTTCATACCTACTACATACGATTCTAAAGCTTTTTTAAACTTTGATAAATATTCGAAAGCTTTGGATAATTTAAATTTTGACACCTTGCATATTGTTTCTGATCTTCCAGAATGGAAAAATTATTCAGGGGATGAACTACTACAATTAGAATATCATACTCATTTGAATCAAGGGGCCGAACAAATAAAAGATAAAGCTGCTGATTACGTCAACAACCTAGTTAGTCAATTTTCTGAACGTTATAATATAGAATTTCACCACAAAGGCCTTGCAAGAGATTTTGAATTTATAAGAAATTTTGATAAGATAATATTTGGATATAGTACTTTTGCATGGTGGGCCGCAGTTTTGAGTGAGGCTTCTCAAATTGGAGTATTTGAGCCTTGGCGTCCGTGGAAAAGCAATAATAAAAATTTAGGAAAAACAAATTACCCCGGATGGTTCGGGTGGAAATAAAATTATGAAACATATAGTAACAGGCGGAACAGGATTCATAGGATCAACTTTAGTTAATAGGCTTTTAGAAGAAGGTCACCAAGTCGTTGTTATAGATAATTTTTCATCTAGCGGAGGAGAATTATTACAGCATCACGAGGGAAACGACTCTTTAGAAATACTTAGAGGAGACATCTCTTACATTAAAACACAAACAGACTTACACCTTAAGCTAACTAAAGCCTTTGAAGGGGTTGATACGGTTTTTCACTTAGCGGCAAGAGCTAGAGTCCAACCTTCAATTGAAGAACCAGTATTTTTTAATGCCACTAATGTAGAAGGAACTTTAAACATGTTAGAGTACTCAAGACATGCAGGAGTAAGAAGATTTGTTTTCACCTCTTCTTCTTCCCTTTATGGAGACACTGATATTTTCCCCACCCCTGAAGAGGCGCCCACAAAGCCTTTAAGCCCCTACGGGCTTCAAAAATTAATAGGGGAAGAGTACTGCCGACTTTATTCTCGTTTGCATCAACTAGAAACAGTATGTTTAAGGTACTTTAATGTATATGGAGAAAACTTTCCTACGTCTGGGGCATACTGTTTAGTTATGGGTAACTTTTCTCAACAACTAAGCAAAGGGGAAAATTTAAAAATTTATGGGGACGGAGAACAACGTCGCGATTTTACCTATGTGGGAGATGTTGTAGAGGCTAACATACTTGCTTCAGAGAGCGACAAAGTAGGGAAAGGAGAAGCTTTAAATATAGGTAACGGAGATAACCGTTCTGTAAACGACATAGCAAAAATATTCATCGAACATTCCCAACTAACAAATCCAGAGATTGGAATTGACTATTTACCAGCAAGAACAGAACCCTTGGCGACTTTAGCTGACAACTCTAAAGCAAAAAAACTACTAGGTTGGTCACCCTCAGCTGACGTAACGGACTGGTTAAGAAACCATTTAAAGAAATGAGGCTTTCATTTTTAAATAATACAGACGCTACCACTAAGATAACTTTGGGGGTAGGGATCTTAGTTTTCGACAAAGGTCGCGTACTCCTAGAGAAAAGAGAAGACTGCGCTCTATGGTGCTGCCCGGGAGGCAGAATGAATCCCGGAGAAAACGTGAAACAGACAGCTCTTCGCGAGCTTAAAGAAGAAACAAATATAGATGCTAAAATAGAAGGCTTACTCGGAGTTTATTCTGATCCCAAATATGGAAGCGTCAGGAAATACAATGATGATGATTTTTCTCAACAAATTATAGATATAATGTTTCACGCATCTCCTTTAAGTTTTGATATTAAAAAAAGCGATGAGAGCTTAGATGTTAAATTCCTAGACCTTGACGATTTACCAGAAAATATTACCCCAACTATAAAGAATGTCTTACTAGATTATAAAAATAAACAAGACGATTTACCTATAGTGAAATGAGCTTTAACTCAGTTGCAGAATTAGAAAATAAAATTGCTGATTTTTTTGGCGCGCCTCACGCAGTTGCTGTTGACTGTTGCACTCACGGGATAGAGCTTTGCTTGCGGCTTTTTGACCTTGATAAAATTAATGTCCCTACACGAACCTATATATCCATTCCATTTCTTGCCCATAAACTCAATATCGGGCTCCAATGGGAAGAACAGGAATGGGAAAATTATTATTACTTAACAAAAGATGTCGTTGACGCTGCCGTCCTGTGGGAAAGAAACAGCTACGTAGCAGGAACTTTTATGAACATAAGCTTCCAGTTCCAAAAACATTTAAGCCTAGGAAGAGGAGGAATGATTTTAACGGATGATAAAGATTCCGCTTATGAACTAAAAAGAATGTCTTATGACGGTAGGTCTCCTGACATACCTTGGAGAGAACAAAATATTTCCTCTATAGGCTATCATTACTATATGACGCCGGAGACAGCTGAGTTAGGTTTAGATAAATTTCAAAATGCGGTAGATACACCGCCGCGACAGATGAAAATATATTCAAAAATAGAACCAGAAACTCTGCTTCATCTTGTAGTAAGGATTGATAAGGTTTCTTCTGCCGAAATGAAGTATCCAGAAGATTCAGATAACCCTAATTTAGCTCGAATCGATATAGCTTCCGAAGATCAGTTCTTGCAGCTAGCCCTATTGAGGATGAATAAAGGGAGAACCTTTCGCCCTCATAAACATATATATAAAGAAAGCCCTCCTGAATGCATCGCTCAAGAGTCTTGGGTAGTCATAAAAGGGAAAGTTAAAGTTACTTTTTATGATCTAGACGACACCATCATAGAAGAAGTTGTATTAAATCAAGGAGATTTAAGCATGACTTTTCGAGGAGGTCATAACTATACCGCCTTAGAAGACGATACTCAAGTATATGAATATAAAACCGGGCCTTATATGGGTATAGAAAAAGATAAAAAATTTATAAAGCAGTAAAATGAAAATTTTTATAGCCGGACACAATGGTCTTGTAGGGTCCGCCATCAAGAGAAGATTAGAGAAAGAAGATGTTGAAGTTATTTATGCTAATCGCCACAGCTTAGATTTACTGGATCAGCGAGCTGTAGGGTATTTTTTCGAAGCTAATAAACCTGACGTTGTTATAGATGCAGCTGCAAAAGTTGGAGGTATTCATGCAAATAATGTTTATCGCGCTGACTTTATCTATCAGAACTTGCAAATACAAAACAACATCATTCACTCAAGCCACGAAAATAATGTAAAAAAATTAATTTTTCTTGGGAGTATATGTATTTATCCAAAATTTGCTCAACAACCTATTAAAGAGGAGTACTTATTAACCTCCCCTCTGGAACCAACTAATGAGCCTTATGCTATCTCAAAAATAGCCGGTATCAAAATGTGCGAAAGTTATTACAGGCAGTACGGTAGGGATTTCTTTTCTTTAATGCCAACTAATCAATATGGCCCGGGAGACAACTTTCATTTAGAAAACTCTCATGTTTTACCAGCATTGTTAAGAAAGTTCCATGAAGCTAAAAGAGATAATTTAAAATCTGTTGAGGTCTGGGGGACAGGCAAAGCTAAAAGAGAGTTCCAGTATGTTGACGACTTAGCTGACGCTTGCGCCTTCGCTATTGAGAATGTTACTTCTGACGATATATACCCCGACGGAGCAACTCACTTGAATGTGGGTACGGGCGAGGAATGTTCTATCGAAGATTTAGCTAAAAAGATAGCGGAAGTAGTTGGATACCAAGGAGAAATAACTTTCCAAACCGAAAAACCTGACGGAGTTCTTCGGCGCGTCGGAGATAACTCCCGCATAAACAAATTAGGGTGGACTCATAAATATACTTTAGAGGAAGGCCTTAACTTAACATATAATTGGTATAAAAATAATGTCTAAGAAGGTATTAGTAACTGGCATCACAGGACAAGACGGCTCCAATATGGTAGATTATCTTTTGGAGAATACTGATCATTTGATATACGGCATGGCTCGCCGATCATCTAATGTCAATCTTTCCAACTGCGAAACTTTCATTAATAATGATAGGTTCCAGCTAGTATATGGAGATATAACAGACAGCAGCTCAATAAACAGCTTAGTTCAAGAAATACAGCCGGACTATTTTATTAACTTCGCAGCAAACTCTTTTGTAGGATGTAGCTGGGAAATGCCTGAGCATGTAATGGACACAAATGCCATAGGGACTTTAAGATGCCTTGAAGCCGTGAGGCGCTTTCAGCCAAAGTGTCGCTTTTACAGCGCGGGAAGCTCGGAGGAGATGGGAGATGTTGATTACAGCCCACAAGACAAAGCTCACCCACCAAAACCTAGAAGCCCGTATGGAGTCTCTAAAGTCGCCTCTAGATTCCTAGTTAAAGTTTATCGGGAATCTTATGATCTTTTTGCAATTCATGGCATCCTTTTCAACCATGAGGGTTTAAGAAGAGGCGAAGAATTCGTCACTCGAAAGATTAGTAAAAATGTAGCTAGAATTAAAAAAGCTATTGTTAAAAATGAAAAATTTGAGCCGCTTCAATTAGGAAATGTAAACTCTTTGAGGGACTGGTCCGATTCCGAAGACTTTATGTCAGGAATATGGCTTATGTTGAATCAAGAAGAGCCTAAAGAATACATTTTGTCTAGTAACGAAACTCATTCTATTCGTGAATTTGTTGACTTAGCGTTCAAATGCGCTGGAATAAACGGTAAATGGATTGGAGAAGGGATGGATGAAATTTTCCTGACTCAAGAAATTGATATGGGAGGAGCCGAAACCAGAGTACTTGCTCAAATAAATAAAGCTTTTTATAGACCTGCGGATGTTAACTTACTTTATGGTGACTCAAACCCTATAAGAGAAGAGTTGAATTGGAAACCGGTCATTTCATTTGAAAAATTAGTAGAGAGAATGGTAAAAAATGATCTTGAACAAAATGAATGAAGAATTCTATTATTATAATAGACAATGCACTTGAAGACACATCGTCTTTAGATTATTTTTATAAAAATATTATTTCTGATACCTCCCACGCAGAAGGAATTATCCATAAAGATGAACTTAAAAACCATAAATCTCCCTGCGATAAACATCTTAAACAAATAATATCAGACCTGTGGGAAAACCGAGCTTCGGAACTTTACCAAGAAGCGTGTGACAACGGGGTAAAATTTTTTGAAGCTTGGTCTAATTCTTACACCGACCCATATCATAAAAATCATGTAGACAGAGGAGGGCTACCTTACCATATCGACAAAGATGAAAATCTTTATGAATGGAAAAGAGAAATAGAGACGCCAACGTATGCCTCTTTAATCTACCTCGGCCCCAAATCAACGATTGATGGAGGCGACCTTTATATAAATACTATGGGTTTGCCCCATTTTAAAAAATTTGAAAAGAACGGATCGGAGGAAATAAATCTCAGATCATCCGATTGGATGAAAATAGAATTTAAATACAATCGTTTTATTATTTTTGATGGATCTTTTCCTCATTTAGTCTCTCCTGTTATCGCTCACCCGGCCAATCATCCGCGAGTAACGCTTGCAATGAACCTTTGGGACCGAGAAGTTTCTTGTTGATCTTCTACCCCATTAATTAAATAATAAGTTCATGGCGGCTAAAAGGAAGCGCAAGCAAACCTTAAATCAATTCATAATTAATAAATTTTTGAATAATTCAAAAGCTATTTGGAAGAATAAAGGTTTTGTCGCTAGAGAAATGAAGTTTACTAAGGATTTAATTGAGAAATATCCCTTAAAACTTTTCTGGCAAGCTGTTCCATTAAAGTTCGATATGGAGAGCTTAACATGGTTTATATCTCCGCAAGGACAAGCGTATTTAAAAATAGAATACGCTAAATTTTGTCTTGACTTAAAAGCCCCGAAGAAATATGATCTAGCAGACGTCAAACAAGGCGAAGACAAAAAAGTGCAAATTGAGACACGCACGATAAAAGATTTCATTAAACATGGCAGCAAAAAAGAAAACAGTTGAAGGCTTTAGTCCTTTGGATCAGATCCAAAGTTATCTTAAAGACCACAAAGACGAACATTTTAACTTTGAAAAAGAACCTCAATACATAGTTTCTAGCGGCAGTTTGCTTCTAGATATAGAAATGTCTGGAGGAATTAGGCCCTCAATAATCCGTGCTTCAGGGGTCTCTGAAGGAGGGAAAACTTCTTGCGCTCTGTCTTTCGCTAGGAATTTCCAAGAGAGTGTCGAGAACGGCATGGTAGTTTATATTAAGTCAGAAGGAAGACTGTCTCCTGAAATGCTTGATCGCTCAGGCTTGGATACTTCACCAGAAAAATTATTTATTTATAAAAGCAACATTTTTGAAAGCGTGTTACAGCTAATGCGCGAATTAATAATGAATAATCCTACGGAATGTAAATATTTTTTTATTATAGATTCTATGGATGCGATGGTGCCTAAAAAAGATTTAGATCGTTCTTTTGAAGATTCTGATAAAGTAGCAGGTGGATCAGTGTTGAGCTCAAACTTTTTAAAGAAGATGGCTTTAGGGCTTTCGACCAAGGGCCATATCTGCTTTATGATTTCTCAAGTCAGGAGCAAGGTCAGTATTAATCAATACGAGAAAACAGATCCTAAACTTACTAATGCTTCAGGGGGCAATGCTCTACTCCATTATTCTGATTGGATTCTCGAGTTTCAGCCGCGTTATGGAGGCGATAGTATCCCACCTAAAGACGACAAGCCCGAAGGTCATTATTGTAAAATTATTTTTCGCAAGAGTTCAAACGAAAAAACTGGCACAGTAGTACGTTACCCAATTAAATACGGGCGAACAGGAGGTAAAAGTGTCTGGGTAGAGTATGAAGTTTTGCTTATGCTTTTGCAGTGGAAGATGGCAGAAGCTAAAGGGGCGTGGATTATTGTAGCTGACGAACTTATCAAAGAATTAAAAGAAGCTGGCTTAGAAATGGATTCAAAACATCAAGGTATGGACAATTTCAGAAAATACCTAGAGAGAGAAGAGGAGATCTGTAAATATCTTTTTAATAAATTAAAAAATGCTCTTGAAGGTATTCAAAAGTGAAGCTTTACGACATAAAAGGAAAATTAATAAATAAGAGCGTCACGAAATATAGGATAAAGTGGGATGGAGAGTGTCGATCTAATTTCCAATACGAAGTGAAGCAATTTTTTAAAAAGTTTTGGTATGGGCAAATTTGTTATGAAGAGTTTCCAGTTTATGGAACCCGCATGAAGGTAGACTTGATTAACATGACTAAAAGAATAGCTGTTGAAGTTCAAGGAGCCCAACACGAACAATTTAACAAATTTTTTCATAACAATTCCAGAGCCAATTATCTCAAGTCTATTACTCGAGATCACGATAAAATAGTGTGGCTAGAGAATAATAATTTTAAAATTTTAGAGATATTTGACGCTGATTTAGCCTCTTTGTCTAAAAAGTACATTTTCGATAAATTCGAAGTATCTATATAAAATAGTGTAATAAATAATATGATTATAAAAGAGACCAATAGAATACCAGATAATATCTTAGACCAGCTGAGTGAGTGGTCATGTGGAGGTTTTATGCTTTTTAATTTTGATGAGGAAGGAAATCCCCAAGTTTACTCTAAAGCTGAAGACGAACGTAATGCAATGTCTTTGCAGTACTTAGTAAGTCATTGGTCAGACGCAATGGAAAATATGAATTCAGACAGTTTTTCTAAAAATTTAAATCAGGCTTTTTCGTCAGAAGAAGAGGAAGGCTTTGAAGAAGATGAGTGATACAAATATAAACGATTATTACCCCGAAGAAGGAACACCTCCTTCCCTTACTGCTGGAGAAGCTCCAGACGCAGCACCAGCAGAACAATCTGCACCTACCCCCACAGAGGAGGCTCAGCCTTCCGCCGCAGTAGAAGATTTAGGAATTGATTTGCCAGATATCCCTCTGCCAGATGACGAGCCAATTGAGGATGGAGTTAAAGACGAATTTGATGACGCTGCTTTTAATTTTGCTATAGTAGGAGTAGGTCAAGGAGGCTCTCGTTTAGCTGAATCATTCTGGAATTTAGGTTATCGTCGAGTAGGCGTAATAAACACCGCTCAACAAGATTTATCTTTAATAAAAATTCCTGAAGAAAACAAACTTTTGATAGGTGATGGAGGCGCGGGTAAAAATCCTGACGCGGCTGATGAGGTTTTTAGGACTCGTTACGAAGACATTTTAGATTTCTTAAAGAAAACTTTTGGCACTGGATATGAAAGGGTTTTGGTGTGCGCTGGCGCCGGTGGTGGCACAGGAGCGGGAGGAGTGGCGCGTGTCTTAGAAATTAGCCACGACCTTAATCAATCTTTAGGCAAAGAAACTAAAGATACTGACGCAAAAGTAGGTTGTATCCTTGCACTACCTACTCGCGGAGAAGGAGTTAAGGTTCAAGACAACTCAAAGAAAACCGTAAGCAAAGTTTTAGACCTGCAAAAAGCTGGAGTAGTATCTCCGTTAGTTATTTTAGATAACGAAAAAATTAAACAGTTATATCCAAAGTTAAGTGTCAACCAATTTTGGAGTACGGCTAATAACAGTATATGCTCTATCTTTCATCTTTTTAACAAGATATCAGCGAAGGAGTCAGCCTATACAACTTTTGATAAAGCCGATTTAGATACTATTTTCTCATCAGGCATAATTATGTTTGGCGCTACGCCGATAAAAGATACTACCGACACGGGAATTTCCTACGCGGTTAGAGACAATTTGAGAAAAAATATTCTCGCTGGAGTAGATGCAGCTACAGGAAACGTAGCCGCATGTGTTATTATAGGAGACAAAGAGGCTCTTGATAATATTCCTCAATCTAGCCTCGAGCATGGCTTCGAGCAACTTAGTCGTATGATGGGCTCCAACTCTACGGTTCATCGTGGAATTTATGCTGGCGCTAAGAAGGGCTTGGCTGTATACACAGCGATTGGAGGGTTGCAAGCTCCAGATAATCTATTCGATTATTTCTTTAAAGTAGACCGTTTTTATAAATAGATAAATGCCCATATTTTCTAATCAGGTGGAGAGGCATGTCCTCTCCGGACTCCTGAGGCATCCCGACGTTATATCAGAGATTGATTCTTTTATAAGCGCAGGAGACTTTTATCATGACGTACATCAAACTATATTCTGCGTCATAAGAGATGCCGTTCTTGCTAATGAGAAGGTAGACAAGGTTTTAATAGCAAATAAGATCACCAATCTTGGGATCGCTTCGAAGGATGATATAGAGATTTTTGAATACATAAATTCATTATGCTATACGCCGATTAACAGGGGAGCGGTTCTTGAGGCATGTAAGGAATTAGTTAAAGTTAGAGTAAGGAGGGAACTTAACGAGACTGCGGAGCAGATAAAGAGCCACACTAAGTCCTCCTCTAACGAAACCCTAGAGGAAATAATTTCTAAATGTGATTCTATTTATAGCGAAAAGGTTTCAAGTTATACTTTTGAAGATAACCCTGAAAATGTTTTTGACGATTTAGAATTTAAAGTAGAGGAAAGAGGAAATAATCCTCAAGAAGATACTGGACTTGCCACTACTTATAGCGAATTTAATCGCCTTTTTGGAGGGCTTCGGGACGGTAATGTTTATGCCATAGTATCTCGGCCCGCCCAAGGCAAGACCACCTTTATTAACGATTTGTGTTTAGGTGCGGCCATAAAAAACAATGTTCCTGTTCTAGTTCTTGATACCGAAATGACCACTGAGGAGATACAATTCCGCATGGCTGCAGCTAATACGGGAGTTCCTTTATGGTACTTAGAGACAGGTAAATGGAGGAATAATGAAGAGATGACCAAGAAGGTCAGGCAATACTTCAAAGATGTTAAAAAGCATCAGTATTTTCATTACCATGTTAGAAATAAAAACGTTGATGAAGTTTGTGCTTTAATAAGGAGATGGCACATGAAACATGTGGGACGAGGGAACCGCTGCGTTATAGCTTACGATTACGTTAAGCTCACCGGAGAAAAGGTGAATCAAAATTGGGCAGAGCATCAAGCTATTGGCGAAAAGATAGACAAACTAAAAAGAGTAGCTGAAGAAATAAAAGCTCCTTTAATTACTGCGATGCAGATGAACCGTTCAGGAGAAACTCATAACAGGAGTTCTGGAAGCTTGGTCGATGATAGCTCCGCTATCTCACTCTCAGATAGGCTTCAATGGTTCGCTACTTTCGTAGCTATCTTTAGACGCAAAACTACTGATGAAATAGCTTTAGACGGTGAAAGATTTGGAACCCATAAGCTTATCCCACTTAAAACTCGATTCCAAGGGCGTGACGCAGCGGGACATCAAGATTTAATAAGAAGAAGAGTAGTAGAAACTGTCAACGGAAGAGAAGTTGAAAGTGAAAAGCTTATAAATAATTTTTTAAACTTTAGGGTAGAAAACTTTAAAGTTAGCGAAGAGGGATCTTTAGAGGCCGTCATAGCTCATCAAGAGCAGTCTTTTAACGTTCAGAGAGATAATGGGGAGCAAGAGGACTTTTTATTGTGAGCGATGATATAAAAGATATCCTTACGGAAATAGGCTACACATTGAGAGATTGCGGAAATGAATACCGCACTAAACCTTTATATAGGGATTCAGATAACCCTAACGTCCTATGTATTAAAAAAAGTAGTGGCGTTTGGTTTGATTTTAAAACCAGTAAATACGGCAATTTAGAAGAGCTTGTAAAAATAACTTTAAATTTAAAGGATATAAATGAAGCTAAAGACTTCATAAAAAATAAATTTAACTACGAGAACGTAAAAGTTGAAAAACAAAAGCTTAAATCACGACAGACGTTCGATAGAAAAAATTTAAATCAGATTATTCCTGATTATAAATATTGGAACGAACGAGGTGTCCGTTCCGATACTTTAAAGTTTTTTGAAAGCGGAATAATGACAGCGGGAAAACTTAAAGATCGATATGTTTTTCCCGTTTTTGACAAAATGGATAGGTTGATAGGAGCCGCAGGAAGAGATCTAAATAACTCTAGCCCAATCAAATGGAAGCTAATTGGCGAAAAAAGTTTTTGGGTATATCCATTTAAGTACAATAGTGAATACATCAGGAAAGAGAAGTCTGTTTTTTTAATTGAAAGTATAGGAGACATGCTCGCATTATGGGAAGCCGGAATAAAGAATACGTTAGTTCTTTTCGGGCTAACCGCTTCTTCTAAAATGAAACAAATTTTAATCTCTTTAAATTTAGAAAATATTTACATAAGCCTTAATAATGATAAAGATCAGACCGGCGCAGGAAACAAAGCCGCTCACAAGATCAAAAACGACCTTCTAAACTATTTTGACGAAAACCAGCTTCACGTTCGCCTCCCTTCTTCAAATGATTTCGGGTGCATGGAAACTTCTGAAATATTAACATGGAAAAAGCAAATAAAGATGTAAAACAGAAGATTCTCTCTGCATCTCGTTTGAAGACCTTGGAGACATGCTCTTGGTCTTATTGGTGCAACTACCACTTAAAACTACCTCAGAAACAAAACGAAGGGGCATTACGGGGTACTGTTTGTCATTTAGTGTTTGAGATGCTTGTAAAAAAGAAGCATAAAAAACATTTTAATAAAATTCTTAAAGGCAGCACTGTCACTGCTAGTCCCGCTGTTCACCGTATGATTATGAAGCACTTAACTCAAATGGAGAATAGCTTCGATCTACCTATGACTAATGAGGAAAATACAGAGCTGGTAGATGACATGATAGTGGTGGGATTAAATTGTGACTTTTTCGGTCGAGGAGGCAAGGTCGATAGTCCCGAGTTAGAATTCCTATTGGATAGCAAAGACCCAGAATATAAAATAAGAGGTTTTATTGATAAACCTATAGTTTATAAGAAGGGTAAAAAAATTAAAATTGTAGATTATAAAAGCAGTAAATATAAATTCCGTGGAGAAGAACTTCATTCTAATGTTCAGGCGATGGTTTATACTTTAGCTGCTAAAAAAGAGTGGGAAGGATACACTCCTACAGTAGAGTTTCAATTCTTGAGACACCCTCGCAGCCCCTTACAACAATTGCAATTCAATGAAGAACAGCTTCGGGGCTTAGAGTATTATTTAGCACATAGCTTTCATATAATTAATAATTTTACAGAAGAGACGGCAGTCACTAATTACGCTTTTGACACTAAAAAAAGTGCATGGTTGTGTAAAATAGGCAAGTGGAGATGTCCCTACATTGATCCTTATGAGTATTTTGTTATTGTAAATAAAGATAAAGAAGAGATAAAAAAATCTTTTAAGAAAAAAGAGCTCCAAAACGTCTTAGAAAAAGGTCATAAGATTGAAAAAAGGAAATACGAAGGATGTCCGCGTCATAAAATGACAGCGTCAGACAATATCCTTGACATGTTCGCCTAAAACCTATAGTATCACCCACATGGAAGAAGTAATTCCGCTTTTTAAAAGCCATTACAGTCTAGGAAGGTCTATCCTTACCCTAGATATGCCAAAAGAATTTACAGACGATAGAAGCGATACGGTATTTGATATTGTAGACGACATAACCCCTGAGCTTAAAGATGTTTTCTTGGTAGAGGACAGTATGGCTGGTTTTTTAGAAGCCTATACAAATGCTAAAGAATTAAAGAAAAAATTAATTTTTGGGCTTCGTCTTACTTTTTGCCCCGATTGCTTGGAGAAAAGTGAAGAAGGCAGAAAAAATTCTTATAAAAATATTATTTTTATCAAAAATGAAGCGGGGTATAAACAGTTAATTAAGATTTATACCTATGCAGCTCAGGATGGATTTTATTATGAGCCGCGTTTAGATTTTAAAAAGTTAAAAGAATTCTGGACTGACGATTTAATTTTAGGGATTCCTTTCTACGATTCGTTTCTTCATAATAACAAATATACCGATTCACAATGTATCCCCGACTTTTCATTTAATAATCCTGTTTTTCTTATAGAAGATAATGATACATTACTTGATAAGGATATGGGTAAAGCTGTTGAAAAATTTTGCGAGGGCAAGTATGAGACGGTTAAAGCTCAGTCAGTTTACTATAGACGTAACGAAGATTTTGAAGCGTATGTCACGGCGCGCTGTATAGGTAAAAGAACCACTACTGAAAAGCCCAATCTTGACGGGATGTGTTCTGATCAATTTAGTATTGAAGCTTGGTGCGAAAAAACTGGCTCTAAAATAACAGGCAAACCGCGTCGAGCTATAGAAGAAAAAGAAGAAGCTCTAGAAGAGGAGATTCAAAGCACTCAAATTAATGCGAGAAGGCTCTCTACCGGCATAATAGAATTTAAAATACCAGATTATGTCATTAAAGAAGCAGAAGCCAGAGGTGAGAAACTAGGGAAAATAAAAGGTTCGATCCTTGGAGGGAAGGGTAACACTACAGGATACGTCGGCCAAATTATGTTTCAAAAGATTTTTGGAGGAACCGACACGGATGAAGAGGCTAACTCTAAAAAATTTAGGTTCGACGTTTCACTAAATGATGAGGGATGGGAAATTAAAACTAAAAATACTACTATGGATTTTGTAAAACCAGATTATGATGCCTCTATTTCTTGCAATACAAAGCAGCAAAAATTTGATAAAGTTGCTTTCTTAAGGGTTAATCTAGATGCTAAAAAAGGTTGGTTTGGTGGTTACGCCACTTACGACCAATGGATGGAAAACAGATTCTTCGCAAAGAAGGGGCAGATTGATCCCAGCAACGGGATGGAAGAATGGTGTGATTGCCACAAAATGAAATACGGATCGATGCTTGCGCTTCCTAATCCACAATTAGAAATTATAAAAAATGGATGACCATCTGATAAGATTTCAAAAGAAAAAATTTCTTTTTTTAGATTTCGAGACTTTTAATTTAGCTCTCCACGATTCTATTAACCTACCTTGGCAGGTAGCTACTATACTAATTGAAACTAGAGAGAATGAAAATGGACGCATCTGTAACCATGAAATATCTCGGGACGATATATATCTCAAATGGGATAGTGATCTTAAAATAGGAAAAGGGGCTCGCCAAATAACAGGCTACACAGAGACAAGGTTTCGTCAAAAATGTATCCCCGAAGGAGAAGGCTTCAAAACTATTTACAAGCAGGTAGAAGAGTGCGATTACTTAGTGGGCCATAACGTGTTAGGTTTTGATATATTTTTATTAAGAAACTGGTACAGGAAACACGGCAAAGAATATAATCATCTTCCACATAAAGTTATAGACACACTCTCAATAGCTAGGTCTATAAACTTGGAATACCCCTATAAATCAAATGAAATGTCTTTGCTAGATTTTCAAATGAAAATGCTTAGCATAAGGAAGAAGGGGATGAGAACATCTTTAGGCGCTTTAGGTAAGTCTAATGCAATAGAGCATGACTACGCTAAATTGCACGATGCCCTTGTTGATTTAGAGTTGAATTTAAAAGTTTGGGATAAATTAAAGTACCAAATAGATTTTTAAATATCTTAACAGGCATCTATAATTAAGTAATGCCAAGTTTAGATTTTGTTTATGATTTAGTAGAAAAGTTTGATGATGAAAACCTCGATTATCTTGTTCTGTCGATGCGTGAAGGCAAAGTTGAGAATAAGGTTGATGTTTTTTTCAATATAAATCCGGAAGCAGAAGATACGTTTTACGCTTCATTAGATGAAATAAAGAGTATATTAAAAAAGAGGACAGGGAAGAATGCCATTAACAAAAAACCCAAAAGGAAAAGAAGGAAAAAAGGCGACTAGCTTTTCTTCACGATTTAAAAAATTAAACCTCCCGCTTCACGGAGTAAGGTTGCCCCAATTTCATATCGAAGAGAGATACATCCAACAGTTTGGATTAAAGCCCGATATAAATACTTACGATTTCTTGCGAGAGGTTTGTTTAAAAAGGTTCGCAGAGCTTCGTTTAGACCAATCTAAAGGTAAAAAAACTTATATAGATAGAATAAAGTATGAGTTAGAAATTTTAAAAGACCTTGATTTTACAGAATATATTTTATTAGTCTGGAAAGTAGTTTCTTACTGTCGTGAAAACGATATACCACTCGGACTTGGAAGAGGTTCTGCCGCCGGGAGTATGGTCTTATATCTCTTACAAATTACCCAGATAGATCCTGTTAAGTATGATTTATTTTTTGAAAGATTTGTTTCTAAAGCGAGGGCTAAAAAAACTATAGTAGACGGAGTTACATATCTTGACGGATCATTAATGTGTGATGTTGATGTAGATGTATGCTATTACAGGAGGCAAGAAGTACTGAAATACTTAAAAGAAGAGTTTAGCGGTAATACCTCCAAGATCTTAACTCTAAATACCCTTAGCGGCAAGTTAGTCATGAAAGAGTGCGGCAAGGTAGCTGGAGGAAAGGAAGAAGCAGAAATGAATTCAATTTCTAAGCTGATCCCTAAAGTCTTCGGCCAAGTGAAAGATATAGCGGAAGCTTACGATGAAGTTCCCAAGTTTGCTGAATGGTGCGATAAAAATCCTAAAGTTTATAAGATAGCGTTAAAACTTAGGGGCCTAGTGAAAAATAAAGGAGTTCACCCCTCTGCAATATTATTATCCCACAGTAAACTGGTAGAGAGCTGCCCTTGCGAGCTGGACTCCAGTAAGGAGCCGGTTTCTTCTTTTGATATGGATTGGTCTCAAATGTTTAATGTGAAGTTGGATGTCTTGGGCTTAAGGACTACTTCAGTAGTTGATGCATGTTGTAAAATTTTAAAGAAGACTAAAAATATTGATATAAAAGCTGATGAAGTTGACTTGGATGATCCTTTTATCTATCAAAACTTAACAGGCGTACACTCGGGAGATATAACTCCCACAAAAGACTCTGACGGCAATTATGAGTTGAGGCACCGACACGGCCTTTTCCAAATCGAAGCGGATGCCAACTATGAAGTATGCAGGAAAGTTAAACCTAAAAATTTAGAAGAGCTTAGTGCGGTTTTGGCTTTAGCTAGGCCGGGAGCCATGCAGTTTGTAGATCAATTTGCTGCATATACTAACAATGATGTTTACGAGGTTATTCATCCCTTCTTTGATGACATTCTAAAAAGCACAGGAGGCGTTTGTCTTTACCAAGAGCAGATGATGAAGATGGCTCATAAAATTGGTTTTACTTTAGATGATGCCGAATTGTTGCGCCGCATCGTGGGCAAGAAGAAAGTAAACGAAGTTAAGAAGTGGAAGAAAAAAATTAAAGACAAAGTTAAAGAAAACAATCTTGAAAAAGAAATTGGTGACATACTGTGGGAAGTATTAGAGGATTCTGCTAATTACTCTTTTAACAAGTCTCACTCTATATCTTACGCTTCTTTGGCTGCTATAACAGCTTTTCTTAAATTTAAGTATCCTCAAGAATTCTTTTTGGCCTTATTGCGGATGACTCGTTACGAGCCTGACCCAATGGTCGAAATCTCCAAAATAGCTAGAGAGCTTCCTAAATTTAAAATAAAGCTTTTAGGACCGCATCTAATGAAATCTGAGATGGATTTTTCCATAGAAGGGAAGGATATAAGATTTGGCCTGACATCTATTAAAGGTATTGCTGAAAAATCTATTAAAAAACTTGAGTCGTTTAAGGATCAGTATTCAAATAAGTTTGAAGTATTCCAAGGCGCTAACGAAGCTGGAATTGGAGTAGGCATATTGTCTGCATTGATACAAGCGGGTTCATTAGATGGAGTTTTCAACAAGCCTCGTAGCTATATGGTAGCCGAGGCCCAGCTATGGAATCTTCTGACCCAACGCGAAAAGACTCGCGCTTTTGAGGTCGGCAGCCAAAAAGAGTTCGACTTAAGGGCCGTGGTCAAGATGATGACCGAAGAAATAAAAGATGAGAAAGGTAAACCCGTGATAAAAGAGTCTCGTTACGGAACCATAAAAAAACATTTTTTACCCTATCGTGATATTTATAACAAAAATAAAGCTAATGAGGATTTTGCCAACTGGTATTACGAAAATGCTTTACTAGGATATACTCACGGGAAAAACTTAAAACAAGTACATCGAGACTATTCTCACCTAGATAGCGTTGAAAATAGCTTAAATAAAGACCAGAGGTCATCGGTCAACTTTATAGGCACGGTAGAAGAAGCCTTTAGCCCTACTAAGAGTAAAAAAGGAACCCCTTACTTCAAAATACAAGTTAAAGATGAATCTAGCATTTGTAATGTATTAATGTTTAGTAACAAAAACAATGACAATATACAAAAATGTAGAGATATGAATGGAGGTATTTTACCCGCTAAAGGCAGTATAGTGATTGTCAAAGGTCAAAAAATGGAGGGAGATACTATTTTTGCAGACCTGATTAAAGTCCAAGACCAAAAAATTTATATGAAGTTGAGTGAAATAAAAAAGGCTTGACTCCATCAACCGTAATAAATAAAATAGATCGACTGACATGATTCAGTTCTACAAACCCAACGCGAAAAACACTGGCTCCGCTTGTTCTTTTTCGTACAATAAGAAGGAAAAGGCCCTTTGGGTCAATTTCATTCGTCAAGCCTCTTGGAATCCAGAAACTAAAAACGGAACATTCAAGGGAGCTTCGCCTGATAAAAAAGCATACTCGAAGTTCAGTGTTACTGAACTTGCTGGGTTAGTTCACGCTATTGAAACTAACGGAGAATTTGGCAACTTTCACGGAACCAAAGAGAGGAATACTACGTTTAAGTTCTCTCCATATATGCGTGATGGTAGTCAAGTAGGATTCAGTTTCTCACTTAACCAAAGCAATTCTGCAGAAAATATGAAAAAATCCTTTATTATTGGATTTACTTTTGCAGAAGGTCGAATGCTAAAAGAGTATGCTCTCACTGTATTAAAAAATTATTTTACAGATAGCATAGAATCCAATCAGTTTGACAATTCTAAGCAATATAATTCAGAAAAGACTGAGGAAAAAGTTGAAAATACTCCCTCTACCCAAGATAATACTCCAGAAGACGATGGTATTCCTTGGTAATGAAGAAGCTTTTATTTCAAACTGATTCAAGTTTAGCAAAGACGGGTTTTGGCAGAAATGCTAAAGCCCTCTTGTCTTATTTATATAAGACGAAAAAATATGAGATAGTCCAATATTGTTGCGGCAGCTCTTACTCAGACGCCACACTTAAAAAAACTCCGTGGAAATCTATAGGCACATTACCTGATGATCCAAATGAGAGACATAGAATAAGCCAAGACCCCGGCCAAGCTAGGGTGGCAAGTTATGGTGGTTATCTAGTGGACAAAGTAGTTAAGGAGGAGAAGCCAGATTTTTATTTTGGAGTGCAGGATATCTGGGGAACTGAATTTGCAATAGATAAGCCATGGTTTAATAAAATCCATTCGACTATTTGGACAACTTTAGACTCTCTTCCAATCTTACCTTCAGCTATTAAGAATGCCCCTAAAATCACAAATTATTGGATCTGGAGTTCTTTTGCTACAAAAGCTCTCAATCAAATGGGCCATTCTCATGTTAAAACTATGCACGGATGCATTGATGATAGCTTTTTTTATAGGTTAAGCGATGAAGATAGGTCAAATTTACGAAAAAAGAATAATATAGAAGAAGACGCATTTGTAATAGGGTTCGTCTTTAGGAACCAACTAAGGAAATCGGTCCCTAATCTTCTTGAAGGTTACGCCAAATGGAAAAAAGAAAATAATCCCAAAAGAAAAACCTATCTTCTTTTACATACCCACTGGAAGGAAGGATGGAATATACATTCACTAGCTAAAGAGTACGGAATAAGTGCTGAAGAAATTTTAACAACACATGTTTGCAAAAAATGCAACGACTATCAAATTAAAGCTTACAAAGGTCAAGACCAAGACTGCAGCTTATGTGGGACAGAAAAGGCTCAAGTGACCACTAATGTTGGCTTCGGAGTTAGAGAAGAGCAGTTAAATGAAATTTATAATTTCATGGATATATATTGTCATCCATTCACTAGCGGCGGACAAGAGATACCTATTCAAGAAGCTAAACTAACTGAGTTAATAACTCTAGTAACTGATTATAGTTGCGGTGAAGAAAGTTGCGAAGAAGGTTCAGGCTCAATTCCCCTAGCGTGGTCAGAGTACAGAGAGCATCAAACCGAATTTAAAAAAGCCTCTACATGCCCTATATCCATAGCAAGCTCTATTGATGTGGTTTACAATATGAATCCTGAGGATAAAAGAGAACAGGAGGAATTATCTAGAAAGTGGGCATGGGAAAACTTCTCAGTCGAAGTTATAGGCAAAAAATTTGAAGAATTTATAGATAACCTAGAGGTTACTGGATATGACTTTAGTGACGCTAAATCAGAAAATCAGAAAAAGAATTTCCCCGATGTCTTCGTGCCTCATATAGACAATGACTCAGAATGGATTTTATCTCTTTATAAGCTCATTTTAAATACTGATAATCATATTAATGATGACGGTTATAAAAATTGGATGACAGCTTTATCCAATAAGACTCCTCGGTCGCAAATAGAAGAGTATTTTCGGAAAGTAGCTCGAGACCACAACCAAACTCATTTTCCAATTAAAACAGAAGACTTTTTAGATGAAGATGATGAAGGTAAACGAATAGTATATGTTATACCTGAATCAGCAGTAGATGTTTTGCTGTCCACCTCTTTATTTAAGTCTATAAAAAATAAGTACCCAGAATATAATTTATATGTAAGCACTAAGCCTGAACATTTTCCTATTGTAGAAGGGTCTGAATATGTTCACAAAGTCATCCCCTACAACCCTCAGTTCGATAATTCATTATATCTTGAAGGAGCAGGGAAGGACAAAGGCTTCTTCGAGATAGCTTTCATCCCCCACTTAACAACACAACGAGTTAATAATTATATTCATAACTCAAAAGACATTATTGACAAAGAAAGACTATGCACGTTTTAGAATCTTACGCCTTACAAAACGACTTAAAAATAGATACCCCCCATCTGTATGAAAAGTTTTTCCCTCTAGCTATAGATGACTATATAACTATTGATACTTCCAGTCTTAATACATCTGCAATGGCCTACGATCATTGGCAGTTAGTAGTGAATTTAATTTCTCCTATTTTAGAGAAAGAGGATATTAAAATAATGCAATTGGGTACTAATGCTTGTCGTCCTCTAAGTGGCTGCTACAATACTTTGGGACAATGTAATTTTAATCAAAAAAGCTATGTTATAAATAAGTCCTTACTTCATGCAAGTTCCAACAATGAAGCTTCTCATTTAGCGTCAGCTTACAACAAGCCCCTAGTGGTACTCTTTCCTAATAATTGTTATGTTTCTCAATTTGAACCTTACTGGTCAAACCCTTCTAATGTTGAGATATGCCAAGCGGAGCCAAAGCACCCGCGCCCAACGTATGCCCCTTCAGAATCCCCTAAATCTATAAATGACATCAAGCCTGAAGACGTAGCTGAGAAAATTTTAAGACAATTAGACCTCTTTGATTCACCATGGGAATACAGAACCTTAAAGATAGGTTCTTCTTTTCATATACCGCGTATAGAGTCGAACCTTTCTCATTTAATAGACGCTAACAAATTGGGGGTCTCTTCCTTGATTGTCCGGATGGATTTAAATTTTAATGAAGGGAATCTTGAAAAACAACTTCAGGCTTGCCCCTGTTCGATCATAACGAATAGGCCTTTAAGTGATAACATTATAAATAATTATCACAGTAGAATCGTCGAGCTAGTATATTATATCGGCGATGACAATAGTGTTGATTTTGTTAAAAAAGTCAAAAGTAAATCTATCAATTACTTACTCAGGACCCGAAAGACTTCTCCCGAAATAAATGATATTAAATTAAAGTATTTAGATTATGACTTAATCCACGAGATACCCCGAAAAACTAAAAATGATTTTCCTGAACTTAAAGCTAAAAATAATATTTATTTTAAATCTAGCCAATCCATAATTCATAACGGCAAATTCTACCCCTCTAGCCATTCTCTTACGCGCTCTAAACACAGTTCGGATACAATGAACCATGACTATTGTGAGGTGACAGATGATTCTTTATTCTGGGAAGAAGAGGAACACTTTCATTTCTTTGAGAAAGTAGTTGACTAAAGACCCCGTATCTCATAGCATTCTTAGACATATGGGAACTACAGAGATAAATAAACCGCCTCATACCTTTATCCGCAACAAGTACGGCTTGATTGAAGATAAGACAGTAAAATATCATTTCAACGAGGATGGCACTGTTGACTGGCGTAAAATGATAAAGCCCGAGTTTTTGGTAGCTAATAGAGACCAGACTGACGAAACAGACATAAGCAAACTAGAGGACAACCAACTAATTATCCTTCTTGGAGGATTAAAAGACCTAGCTTCTGTAAGAGGCTTTAAGTCAGTGACTTACAAAGTTCACGAAGCTTCTCCTGAGTACGTTTGCGCTTCTTGCTCTATCGAATGGATAGCTAATTACGAAACTCGTGCAGCGGGAGAAGACTCCGTTACCTTTGAGGCTATAGCTGACGCAGGAATTAAAAATACTGAGAGTTTTGGCCAAATGTATCTGGCTGCTATTGCTGAAAATCGAGCTTTTTGTCGTGCAATTAGAAATTTTTTACGTATTAATATTGTAGCTAGAGAAGAGATGAAGAATGCAAAGATATCTGTACCAAAGCCCAACTCTAACGCTGCTTCTCCCGATTTATTCCTTAAGAACTTAATGAAGGAAAAGAAGATTGAGTTTGCTTCCATAAAAGACAAGATGGTAAAAGAAAGCACTGATGGGGCGGATGATTGGAATTCAATTAAAGATATTCCTCGCTTAAAGATGTTTGAGATAATAGAGCGAATACAGAAAAAGAAATAATTCTTAAATGAATAAAAAGGTGGAAAAAGACTGGGGGCATGAAATATGGCTCGCAAATAATGAAAAGGAAAATTATTGCGGTAAAATTCTTTACATTGACAGAGGGAAATCAACTTCTATGCACTTCCACGCTAATAAGCATGAGTCTTTTTATGTTTTAGAAGGGTCTCTTTGTATACACATTGTAGATACAGAAACTACAATAATAACTCCTCATTACGTTAAAAAAGGAGAAAGGTTTGTTATGGATAGGTTTGTTCCGCATAAGCTTGAAGCTTACGATGGGCCAGTTAAATTTATTGAAATAAGCACCTTTCACGAAGATGATGACAGTTATCGAATTTACCGATGAAATTAGCAATAGTTAGCGGCGGGTTTGATCCCGTTCATGTAGGCCATCTTGAGCTTTTTGAGAAAGCTAAAGATATGGCGGATGATTTATTTGTTATTGTCAATGATGATTCTTTCCTTGAAAGAAAAAAAGGGAAGCCCTTTATGACCCTAGAGGACAGGATAAAAATCGTTGAATCCTTCAAGCCCGTTACTTTAGCTGTAGAATCTGTAGATGAGGATGATAGCGTTTGTAAAACATTAGAATGGATCAGAGCCCTTTATAAGCATAAATACAAACACATGATGTTCTGTAACGGAGGGGACAGAAAAAATAAAAAAGTCACCCCTGAGCATAAAAGATGTGAGCAGATAGGGATTAAACTAGTTTACGGGCTGGGGGAAAAGGTACAAAGTAGTAGTTGGCTACTGAAAAAAAGTTAGTTAACATTATTAAATAGCCTTAAAATAATAACCATGATTGATTATATTAAAGCTTTCGTTGTAATGTCACTACTTAGCATAGCTGGGTTATTTGGAATCGGATTTGTAGTGGGGTTTTTGATGGCTATAGGAGGAGCGCTCCCTTCTGCTGCGGATAATTTAGAACAGGCGCTATGGTTTAATTTATTGATTTTATTTTGTTGGCCTGTTATATCTTTCTTCGCGTTTAAATTTTCAGTAGATAAGTTTCTTATTGAAAAAAAATAATATTATGAAATTAAAATCATTTATTAACTTTGAGTACATGATTACTCCGGGAATCTTAAAGATTCTTTGTTACGTTGGTTCGGCAGTTACTGTCGTTTTAGGTCTTTCTGCCTATTTCTCAGGGGCTTCTGATGCTTTTGTGGCTGGAACTAGCTTAGTGGTCTTAGGGCCGATAGCTTGCCGTATTTACACAGAGCTTATGCTGGTTTTGTTTGAAATTCACAAGACATTAAAAGAAATACGAGATAAATAATATGGAAACACAAATTAGTCCTATTCAGTTGGTGCTGGCGATTCCCTCGCTAGTGTGTCTTGTTATGGTTATCATAAATATGTTTCAAAACGGCAAAAGCGGATTGGGTATTGCGACTATAGTTCTAACTTTAGTTTGTGGTATTGGCAGTTTAATCGCCTTTGTTTGGGGATGGATGAACATGGGAGGCAAGGTAATGATTGCTTGGACCATCCTGACTATAGCTAGTATTATAGCTGGCGCAGGAGGCTTCTAGTATAATTTGGGTAATGTGGAGCCTCGTCGCGAGTTGAACATCGCGGCGAGGCATTTTTTATGACTGCTCTACAGTTCGATTTTTTAGATAATCTTTTGGGCGAAACTTACAATGACTCAATGAAAAAACTTATCGTCGCTCATTGTTTACAATGCGGGAAAGAAAAACTCAAAAGACCCGACCAGTTAAAAAAGTTCCCCAATACTTTTTGCAACGCTTCTTGCGCGGCAACTTACAACAACAACATACTTCGAGCCCCAAAAAGACAAAGAGAAGGCGAGTCTAGGGAATGCCTTCGCTGCCAAAAAGAAATATATATTTCTAATGCCGATATACAAAAGGTTAATAAGGGCCAGAAGGCGGGCAGGTATGGCAAGTTTTGTAGTAATTTATGTCAGAGTGAGCATAGGTGGGAGGAAAAGAAGGCTCGGGTGATTAAGGAAGGTATTCAATGTTTAAATCTAACGAGTCACCAAGGCCAAGATAGGATCTTAAAACAAATAATAATAGAAGTTCGCCCTCATGGTAAAACTGGCAAAGCTTGTTGGCATTGCGGATGGGAAGAAGTTAACGTACATATAGGCAAAAGTAGCACTTCTAAAAAATACAAGAGAGAAGGCTGGAGATTAAATCAAATTCCCACCCAGCTTAACCATATTGATGGCGACCCCACTAATCAGTCTTTAGATAATTTAGAAATAGTTTGCCCTAATTGCCATTCGCTCCACAAGTATTACGGGTCAAGGGGCAAAGGAGGAAGAGGGCGAAAGGGAAGGGGGTGAATCTCTTCACTCAAATAGCTATAACTAAGTGGAAAGCTTATTTCAATCTACGTTTTATGAGTGAGGAGTGTAACTGTAAGGTGTGTAGGTCGAAACATGAAAGAAAAAAAACAGGCAGGTAAAGGGGATAAGCCTAGAAATTGTTTTTCTAGTGGTTATAAAGACAATTATGAAACAATTAACTGGGGGAATAAAAAATGTGCCAATGCTTCAAATGTAAAAAAGATTTCGCCGAAACAGAATTAACATGGGTTATAATAGATAACTTTTTAAAATTAATATGTAATGAATGCAAAAAAGAAAAAGAATTATGACATTCTTCCCGAAGATTTCGAGGGCGAGGACTATACAGTATGGGTCTGGTAAATGAAGGAAGAGAGATGGAGCGCCGATAAAGAGGTTTTAGATGCCATAAACGAGGTTTTACGTAAAGAAGGCAGAAGGAAAAGCTGGATATCTAAACTAACAAGTAAACTCATTTCACTAATTAATGACAAGATGCGAAGCAACTAAAGAGCTCATAAAAAAAGGATATACTAAAGATGAATATCCCGGCATCTGGAAAACCCCAGACGGAAAAGATAAAATAGTTTGGTTCCTAGCTACCAAGCGAGAAGGATTGAGTTTTGATAGTAAAACTTGGGGACCAGAAATTACTGAATGCAAGGAGCAATGGAGAAATAGAAAAAAAATGTGTAACAAGTAGTTAGTATGGAACCTAAAATAGATGACCAAGCCAGTCTGGGGATTAATTTAAAGTGGCTGATCCAAATTATAGTAGTAGCGGCGCTAGCAGTATGGGGATACTTTGGGCTTACGTCTCAAATTTCTCAACTCCAAATAGATGTTATGAGAATGAAAGATGCCGTGGAAATGAATTCAGAGTTTAGGGTCAAATGGCCCCTAGGTCAACTTGGGGCGCTGCCTGATGACGCAGAGCAAAATATGAGATTAAGGTTCATAGAAAAAGACATGGAAGTAATGGAGGCTCATGTTGATACCTTAAGAATCAGATCCATTAAACAGGAAGAGCTTCACAATCCTCCTCATCCATTTGTGCCTGTATTGACAAAGAAGCCTGACAGCCATACTGATTGAAAGACATGTCTACTAGAGAACAACTCCAAGATACGATAGAGCTTCTTTCTGCGTTAGATGTTAGGAATTTAGATGAAGAATCAAGAGATGAGGCAGTCTATATAGTTAACGACATCATTATGTCTATTGAAGAATTAATGGATTTATTGTAAACTTTTAGCGAAAATAATAAGCATGAGGCTAGAAACAAGAATATTTACATGCTTCGTGCTGACTCTAATCCTCATCTTTTTGACGGGATGTCACTCTATTAAGTGGGAATGGCTCCCTAAGAAAGATAAATTTGGCCAAAAGGATAACTTAAAGCCTCCCTTTTCTATAAGAGGAACCAAAATGGACGAACCTAGCCCTCAAGGAGTTACTATTTTGAAAGGAAGCTTCTAATCATGAAAGAAAAATGCGTGATATGTGGCGATGAAACTCGTTATGATGACTTCGATCATATAGATCACCGCAATTTTTATGTAGAAGGGGCAGGGCAGCTATGCCCTACTTGCCATAACGCGACTTATGAAGAAAAAATTTTTGCGCCTATCCCTTCTTCTTATTTAAAACATAAAATTTTAGCTATCCTTAATGATATCCACTCCGAGAGAAGCCAGATTAACTTCGATAGCCCATCCGTGAGAGATTCCATAGCTTCGCAAATCGCCGCAGCACTAGAAAAAAATAACCGACAACTAATAACATGAAGCGTGAATGTTTTTTGTTTGACGTAGATGGAACCTTGACGGACGCATGCAAACCTATAGAACATGATTTTTCTCGATACTTCGAAAGATGGATAGCTTTTCACCCAACATATCTCGTCTCTGGTAGTAAATTCTCCCAAATTCAATATCAAGTAGGACAAGATATAATTGATGGATGCAAGGGCGTCTTTAGCTGCATGGGTAACGAATACAGAAGAGGAGAATCATTCATATATCAAAATAAATTAAATTTAAAGTCTGAAGTTTATGATTTTCTACTTTCAAAACTAGAGAATAGTCCATGGTCAGTAAGGGCCGAGCCTCACTTCGAAGAAAGAAGCGGCATGCTTAATTTCTCAATAGTAGGAAGAGGTGCCGATTTTGAATTAAGAAGTGAATATAAAAAGTGGGATAGAGAAAATAGAGAAAGAGAAACTATCGCTGAAGAGTTTAATTCTAGTTTCTCGAAGAGATATAATCTAGAAGCGTTAGTTGGTGGCGAAATTTCATTAGATATACAGCAAATAGGAAAGGACAAAGGCCAAATAATAGATCATTTAGACTATGACAATTACATATTTTTTGGAGACAAGTGCCACAGCGGAGGCAACGACTATAACTTATATATAAAATGTCATGAAAAATGGGAAGTAGAGAGTTATCATCAAACTTTTAGTATCTTAAAAACTAATTACGAAAGGCAAAACGCCAAATAAACACTAATCATGAACACGCTAAACTTTTTATGGCAAGATCATTCAGCTTATGACTCCACTACTGCCGCCGAAGTAGGTAAACTAAACCCTGACAAGTTTATAATGAATATAGACGGGCCGGGGTCAGACTTCTCAAATCCTCAATGCGGGCCTTCAATTCCGCAGCTCGTACAGTTTGTTACCAGCTTGAAGAAAAATGGCTTCACAGGCACTCTAGCAATGCACCCTGACGCTACTAAAGGCGATTACCAACATGACTGGAATGGGAAAGGTAACCTTCCCACTCGTGGTTCCGAAGACGCATGGATGAGTTACTGCGATTACTTTGCAGAAATAAACCAAGTTCTTTCTAGTAATTCTTTACCAACCTTTGCAGAAATTTTAATAGAAACAGAATCTTCATACATACCTCGGACAGCCGACAGCTTTGATAAAATAAAAAAATATCTTAAAGGTAAAGTTTTAGTTTCTACCACTGGGGATTGGAATGGAGATAGAAATAATCTTCATGTAGATTGTTTTTATCCCCAACTCTACGATATGGCTTACGTTGATAAAGCATTAGAAGGAGAGAATCCCCCTTCTGATTCTAGAGCCGACTTTTTAGCCCGTCATATAGTTAATATAATTAAGGATAAGCCCGCGATGTTAAACGATCCTAATGTATTTTTTACTTTTTCTTACTGCTTTAATGATGCAGACGCTCCTGTTTTCGGGCAAGAGCCTCGTATCTGGTCACAAAAAGAATTTTATTTATTCTTGGATGAGTTCAGAAAAAACCTCCAGCCTTACACTAACGCGGAAATAAACACAGGGGCATGGCATTGCTCAGTCTTAATTAACGCATGGAAAGCTGCAAAACCAATTGTGAAAGAAAAAATGCCAAATAAACACAAAATTATATGGTGGCTCATTATACTAGGGCTTGTTGTAGGTAACTGTTTTCTTGCTGCTAAGTATTTAGTGTGAAGATAATTAAAAATTTATGGCTTATTTGGTGCAGAACAGTAGATCATCGTATTGGTAAAACAGATGAAGATGAACCAGACATTCCAATATTATCTTTAAAACAGGCTCAAATAAGCCTATTCCTCAGAACTTTTATAATTCTTATAAATTTAATTACCTGTTTTTTTATAGTAGCTAATATAATACATAAGTGGTAAATGACATACAAAGAGTTATTATTTAAAATGAGCGACAAGGGTATGCTTACTTTATCAAGTGATAAAGATGGGAGAGGATTGTTTTGGGTAGGTATGGACAACATGGACGCATTAGAAAAAGAGTTTAATTGGAAAGACCTTGAAGGAGAACCCCCTCCTAAAAAAGAATTTTATACAGATAAACAAGGTAGAAAACAGGAAAAACATAAAAATTATACTTATAACCAACATATGTTTAGAGAGAAAGAATAGTGAACGAAAAAACGCCAAATAAATGTATTAAATTAGTCAAAGCTAGAGTTATGACTCGGCCCAAGGCTAATACTCTTGACCCTCAAGGAGTGGTAGTTAAACAAAACTTAAAAAAAATAGGTGTAAAATACCTTAATAAAGTGAGTATTGGTCGCTATATCGAAATAGAACTTGAGGAAGGGCCAGAAGAAGAAGTTAAGAAAAATATACAAGAAGCGATAGATAAACTGTTATATAATTCTATTATCGAGGACTATGAAGTGATTTACGAAACAAAAAACGCCAAATAAACACATGAAAAAAGATGTTAAAATGTTGAGAGAAGTTTTGGATACAATCTCCAAGAAGAAAAAGCACCTTAATTTTGACAGCGTCTCTGTTAGGCATCAACTAGTGGAGGACGTAGTCCACGAATTACGAAAAAGAAAATGCCAAATAAACAGAATTGAATTATGAACGAAGAAGGGTCAAATAAACACTATTTCCCCCCAACGCGAAGCTATACATTCGATAGCGAAAAGAATGATTGGTTAGAGCAGTCTCATAATTTTTATTTTTTTGAAGGGGAAAACACGAAGGTAATTTATCATTATTATGCTGATGAAATTAATGATAAAAAAGAGGACTCAAATTCATAAAAATATTTTTTTTGAACTAAAGGTAATTAATTTTATCCCACTTTAAATCTAATACTTTTTACTCCATATAAAATTTTTTTCATATATCAAAAGTTTTTAAAATTAAAGTTTGACAAGGCTCCCCATCTAGCCTATCCTGTTCTTCGACATGATTACTACATCCAGTCAAACAACCTTAAAACAATCCGACGATTTCGAGTCAGTCTCATTCGGAATCAAAGAGTCAGGACTCTCTCACATATTCAACGTATTACGGAATCAGTTATATTCTGATAAAGTTTTAGCAGTAATTCGGGAATACTCTACTAATGCGGTTGATGCCCATATAGAGATAGGCGAAGCAGACAAGCCAATTAGTGTTACGCTACCAACTCAAATGACCCCTGAGTTTAAAGTAAGAGATTTTGGTCGAGGCTTAACAGAAGAACAAGTCGCTCAGATTTATGCGATGTATGGTGAATCCACCAAGCGTGGAACCAACGAACAAATCGGTCAGTTGGGGCTTGGTTCAAAATCGGCATTTGCTTACGGTGATAACTTCGTAATCAACTCATTCGTTAAAGGAATCAAAGTTACCTACAATGCTTTCATTGATCCAAGTGATGTTGGTCAAATTTCAAAGATTCATTCTGAAAAGACTGATGAAAAAGACGGTATCGAAATTGTCATACCAGTAAAGTCTGATGATTATGATGAGTTTTATCGCAAAGCAACCACTTTATACAAGTATTTCAAAGTTGTTCCAGATGTTCGCGGGGCAAACCAAGAGCAACTAAAGAATGATTTGAAACGTGATGAGGTTGTTGTCTCTAAAGATAACTGGACTCTCGTAAAAGGTAATTCTTATGCGATAATGGGCAACATTGCATACCCACTAGACGCTAATGCGTTAAACTTAAACTGGCAAGATGACCGATCAGAATTGATTTCAGCGGGAGTTGTAATTGATTTTGCGATTGGTGATTTAGAAATCTCTGCAAGTCGAGAAGCACTACAATATACTGACAAAACTAAAAGTGTCATAATTAAAAAGCTGGAAGATATTATTAAAGATTTGCCAGATGTACTAGGGGAGAAATTTGAAGAATGTGAGACTTTATGGGAAGTAAAGTGCTTATACAATGAGGCTTTTGCTCATGGAGGTTTCGGCCAAAAGATTCGCAAACTGGTTGAAACCAAAGGAATAACATGGAATGGCATTAAGGTTACTCATGGGCAATTCAATACTCAAAAGTGGAAGAACGAAGATATAGAACTTAAACATTTCGGCAAACCAAACACTTACGGTAAAAGGAAACGAGTACGAGGTGAAGAAGCTAAAACTGTTTATGCTAAAGAAGGTACTTTGATAATTTATGATGATGCTCCTTCGCATCACGGCAGATTGAATCGGATTGCTCCCTTGTTGGAGAATTATGATAAACGTGATGAACAGCATAAGGATACTCCAGTATATGATTCGGTTTACTTGATAAACTTCCGTTCACCAAAAGCTAAAAAAGAATTTTTTGACGGTCAGAAATTAGATTTCCCCGCGAAAAAACTGACAGAATACCCCAAGGTTGTATTGCGAGATATTTACCCAAGCAACTCGACGGTATCGGGCGGCACTAGCACTACTAAAAACTCAAAACATAACACCAAGGTTTTCTCGCTAGATCAACATTGCAATCACGGTAGCTACCACGTTTGCAGAAGCGATTTCTTTGGAGCAGACGAAGTTAATTTAGATGACGGTGGAGTTTATGTAATCGTAGATAAATTCTTTTGGGGCAAAAGACAAGACTCAGAGAATCATCCCTCTTATCTCGTTGAGAAAGTTAAACACATGGTGAAGTGCGGTATAGATGTTCCTACAATCTATGCTCTCAAGCCTACTGAAAAAAACTTGGAGGCAGTCAAGGCAGATAATTGGACTTACTTTGAAGATTGGGCCGTTGAAGAATTTCAGAATTTCTTGGGCGAAGAAGGCTATACCAAGGATTTGTTTCATAAAATTTGTGCAGAGCAGCATCGTACAATAGCTAATCGTCTCGATAATTTTTGCGAAGCACTTTTGGAGATGAATGAAAGAAATGATGATTTTCTGAATAGTCTACCAGATTCATTAGCCAAGGATTATGTCACTCGTTACGTTGATATGAACCAAGAGAACAATAGCGAATTAACTAAACTCCGCGATACATTCAAGGTTCTGGGTAAAAGTAATTACAATGATTATAACGGTTATCCCAAACATATTGACGATGGAGGCAAACCTCGGAAACCAGATATGAGAGGCATACTTAATTATTGCTGGGGCGACGATTACGATTGGCCTGAGTATAATTTGAATGACATGAATAAACAATGTCAGGAACGCTATCCAATGATTACTTTAATGGATGATGCTCACTACAACTGGAAAGGTGAAAAAGAGTCAGCGAAAGCGGCGGCACAATATGTCGTGCTTGTCGAAGCGACTTATAACGCTAAAAAAAAGATAAAAAATGCCAAGGATAAAGCAGAAAAAATACTTGACAATCAAACACAAAACAATTAACCTAAATTACTCTTATGTTACCCTACATACTTACAGATAACTCCCTTACAATCGTCGTAGACGGTAAGGCACTCACGATGGAAAGTTCAAATCCATCATTCAACGAGGCAACCAAACTTCTTGCAGAAGAACGGTTTGATGAATTGCCTGACTTGTTCGACGTTCCAAAGGCAGTCGAAAAATTCGCAGAAGGA
>Ga0208158_1000075_pt1 | contig 46931 bp, 26 predicted proteins | sample 8_EtaG_FD_184081 | JGI IMG/M metagenome (GOLD analysis project Ga0208158, IMG submission 184081) | Marine viral communities from the Subarctic Pacific Ocean - 8_ETSP_OMZ_AT15162 metaG (SPAdes) (version 2) | ecosystem: Environmental > Aquatic > Marine > Oceanic | place: Pacific Ocean | collected...
TATGATAGCAACTTTTTATACTAATATAGGTTTAAAATTACATCATTTAAATACTGAAAGTGCACCAACATATGTGCTTACTGAAGGTGTAGCAACCGGAGCAACAACTACTCCTTATTCAACTATAGGTACTGGATTTGTTACTAAAACTCCAATTACTAGCTTTGTTCCTAATTTACAAACTTTAGATGAGGGTGTGTCTCTTACTACTACTACGCAAAGTTTTGATTTTGTAGGAGCTGGAGTTACTGCAACAACTGTTGGAAATGCTGTAACTGTAACTATAACTGGCTCTCCTTCAAATGTATTGGATACTGAAGATCCTACATGTTTTATATCTATGTATGAATCAGCTACAGGAGCTTTAGATCCTAAGACTGATGAAGGTTTATTGTATGATGCATTAAATGATCATTTAAAAGTACATGGTGCACTCACAATAGGAGCCGATGATACTAGTACAACTAAGACAATTCAAAGGGCTGTTACTACTCAAAATGCAGCAGGTGGAATTTTATCACTGCATGGTGGAAATGTAGTTGCAGGTGCAGGTAATGATTTAGGAGGAGGCGCAGTAACTATATGGGCAGGTGCAGGTACTGGTGCTGCTTCTGCAGGAGGAAGTGATTCTTATATCGGATTTTATACATATAAAGATGTAGCTTCTGGTAGTACATCACAAACAGCTCAGCTACAAGCTACTTTTTATGCTGATTCTAAAAATGGATTTAGAATGGTAGGTCAAGATTCAGCTTCGAACTTTTTCAATGTATCTGTTGATGCTGATGCTGAAACAACAATTAGTACTAACGATAATGGAGGTACTGATGGACATATTTGGATGAAGCCTGACGGTAATCTTTATTTAGAGCCTACTACACTGACAACAATCCACGGAAGAACATCTGGAGATTCGTATTTTAAACAAAGACAAAACGCAGCTAATTTACCAGGAGGTCATTTCTGGTTAATGGGAGCAGATGCAGTAGGTAATTATACAGGAGCAGGAACAGCTACAGGAGGAAATTTAAATTATGCGGCTGGATCAGGAACAGGAACAGGTCCAAATGGTGCTCACATGTTTTGGCTTTCTAAAATATTTGATTCAGGAAATCTTGGAGTTACTCAAGTAAAGACGTTAACGATGGCGCATCTTACTGATAATGATGAGAATTCATTATTACACTTATCATCTTTAGACGCTTCCCCAATGCAATTACGCATACAGTGTGGGCAAGATAGAGCAAGAATATTTACAGATACAGCTGCTAAGACAATGGAAATTGGATGTAAAACAGCTGATGGTTCTTTAATTAAATTCCAAGATCATACTAGTACAGTTTATGGAGATACTTTAGCAACAGTTCAATCTTTAAGAATAGAATCATTTATGATGGCTTGTTCAGATGAGACTACAGCTTTAACTACAGGTACGGCTAAAGTTAAATTTAGAATGCCTTATGCATTTACAGTAACAGAAGTAAGAGCTAGTTTATCAACAGCAGGTACAGGAGCTAATTTAGTAACAGTAGATATAAATGAATCAGGAACTACTATATTATCAACTAAAATTACTATTGATGCTACTGAAACAACATCACAAACTGCAGCAACTGCTCCAGTTATTTCAGATACAGCTCTTGCTGATGATGCTGAAATATCAATAGATATTGATCAAATAGATAGTGGTGGAGTTTCTGCAGGATTAAAGGTAGCTATAATAGGATATAAAACAGTTTAATAATAAATAAAAAATAAAACAAAATGGCATCAATAAAAATAAAAGGAACTCTAGAAAGCGCGGATCTATTAGGATTCCCTTTAACACTAACTCTCAATCAGAGTTACGCAGGAGTTGGAAAAATTAAATCTTTTCAGAAGTTTGAAACAGTTTTAAAAGCATCACCAACTAATCCGAGCGCATTACCAGGAACCGCATTTAGCAGTTCTGCTCAAAAAGCATATATATATATAAAAAATACAAGTATAACATCTACAGAGAGTATAAATGTTTATATAAAATATACAACTGTAGTTACTGCATTAGAATTAAATGGAAGAGGATGTTGTACTGAGTGTGCAGATACATTGTCTGTAGATAGATTTGTAAGAATTGCAAATATAGGGCATGGAGAGCATGTGTTTATTCCTTTAGCAGGTCAGGACTATTTATATGTAGACGCTGATGCAGGCACACCTGTACTTGATTACTTAGTATTAGAAAAATAAAAAATGTCAATGAAAGATGACATATCACTGATGGAACATAGAATGAATTCAATGGAGGATAAATTAGATAAAATGGATGCTAAACTGGATATGCTAACTGAAAAGTTATTAGACCCAGATTATGGTGTAACTGCCAGAGTAAATAGAAATACAAGCTATAGGAAGGTCATGACAAAAGCTTTATGGGCTATTTATGTAGTAACTATTGGTTTAGTAATTAAAATGTTTTGGGACTAATGACAAAAGAATTAAACGAAGATACAACATTTAAACTGAGTATTAAAACAATGGGTATGATAGCAGCTGGTATAGCTGTGGTTGTAGGGGGCTGGTATTCTCTTATGCAAGAAATACAAGAGGCTAAAGAAACTCCAACTCCAATTACTATTGAGGATATAATAAAAGAGATACCAGAGGCCGAAATAACAAGAATGGAGTTTGACATGAAAGATCAAATGATTAGGCAGACTATTATGACAACTCAATCTGATATTGAAGAGATGAAAAAAACTCTTGAAAAAATAGAAGATAAATTATATAACAGATAATGAAATATTTATTTACTATATTAATTATTTTAATAGCTACCTCAGCGTTTAGTCAAATACAAGTAGCGCATTTTAATGCTGAGTGGAATAGCGATAACGGAGTAAGTTGGGTCCATAATTTAACAGATGTTAAAACAACATCTATAGTAGATATAGCTACTCAGCCTGAAATGGCTAAAAAGCATAAAATAGCAGTTATACCTACTATTATAATATTTAAAGATGATATTGAGGTTGCTAGATTTCAAGCTGATTTAAGTTTTAAAATGGTAGCAACAAAAGAAGAAGTACAAGAAGAAATAGATAATCAATTAATGAGTGACTTTTAAAAAATGAAAAAGATACTATTTATAATTTTATTATTACCCTTACTAATGTTTGGGCAGAAGGATGTTCTTATACATCTAACAACTGACAGTTATCCATCTGAGACAAGATGGGTACTATATGCTGACAGTTTCCAAGGTCCGCTTCTTGCAGAAGTACAATACGGACATTACGACTCTGCTAACACAACTCATATAGACACAGTTTCTATAGCAGATAGTATAACTAATATATCTTGGGTTATATACGATTCTTATGGAGATGGTATGCCAGGAGGTAGTTACTATGTTTCTATATGTGAAGATACTATAGTAAGTTATCCTAATCCAACGTTTCAATCAGGATTAATACATAATAGAACGGTTCCCCAATGTATGCCTAATCCCCCTCCAGTGTCGTTAGTACCAGCTAAAGTTATACTAAACTTAGATCAATATCAAAGTGAGACATCTTGGGACATAAAAGACACAAATGGGACAATCTATGCTTCTGGTGGTAGTTATAACTCACAACCGGACTATGCTACAGTAGTTATTCCAGTTCAAATACCAAAAGGCCCTTTAGTATTTACAATATATGATACTTATGGAGATGGTTTAAATGGTAGTTTATGGCAAGGACAAGATGGTTCTTATTTTGTAAAACAGTGTAATGATACATTGGTATATGGAACCGATCCTGCTTTTGGTAATGATACATCGCATGTATTTGCATCTGATTCATGTCCTCCTATATTAGGGTGTACAGATAATGATTATGTAGAATGGAATCCTTTTGCTACAATAGATGACGGCAGTTGTCAAACATTAAAAATATTTGGCTGCACAGACACAACAATGTTTAATTATGATCCTAATGCTAATACAATGGAGCTTATTGATACTTGTGTTTATACTTTAATATTACACGATTTAATGGGTAATGGTTGGGTTGGATCGCATTTAAAACTTATACATCCTGATACGACATATCAATTTACTCATACAGGAGGATTCAACGATATATACCATGTAGGACTAACAGCTCCAGATCCTGTAACATTTAGATTTCATATATCTTCACAGGCCAGTTTAACTACAATAGAATGTGGATTTACATTTATAAATCCTGAAGGAGATACTTTGATAAGTATACAACCTCCATTTATACAACCTTTATTACCATATCAAATAATAACTAATTGTGGTAATACTTGTATAGAAAAAATATATGGCTGCACAAATCCTGCAGCATTTAATTATGACTCACTAGCAAATACAGATGATGTAAGTTGTTATTATGATCCAGGATGTACTAGTCCTGCGTATCTGGAGTATTATACACAAGGCTTTGTGGCAGACTATGACGATGGGACGTGCCAAACCCCAGCTTTGTGGGGCTGTATCGATAGTACAGCCTTTAACTATGATCCATTAGCTAATATAAGTAATGGTGGGTGTATACCAGTTATAACAGGATGTATGCAACCTTTAGCATTTAATTATAATCCTAATGCTAATACTCCAGATACTTGTGTTCCTATTATATATGGATGCATGAGTGAGATAGCTTTAAACTATAACCCATTAGCAAATACTGATGATGGTTCATGTATAGGTATTATATATGGATGTACAGACACCCTGGCTTTTAATTATGCTCCATTAGCAAATGTTGATGATAGTTCCTGTGTACCTGTTATATATGGTTGTATTAATCCAACTATGTTTAATTACTGCGATACATGTAATACTAATGATGGTAGTTGTATAGAAATCTTATACGGATGTACCGATAGCCTAATGTTTAATTATAATCCTTTAGCCAATGTTGACAATAATTCTTGTATACCTTTTATTTACGGTTGTACTGATCCTTCTATGCTTAATTACAACCCATCCGCTAATTCAGAAGATTTCTCTTGTATTCCTTATATTTATGGTTGCATGGACAGTACTGCTTTCAATTATGATTCAACAGCTAATACTGATAATGGTTCGTGTGTGGTTGTGGTTGAAGGATGCATGGACGTCAATGCGTACAATTATAATATAGATGCAAATATTAATGATAGTCTTAGCTGTCTTTATAATGCAGGATGTGTTACTGGACCAGGAATACCTTATTGGCTTAATGACCCTTGTTATGCCTGGGTATTAACTGTAGATGATTATTGTTGTGAAAATGAGTGGGATGATATTTGTCAATTAACCTATAATCACTGTGATGATGGGTGGACAGGAGATTTACCTCCGGCTAGAATATTACCTGGTGCAAAATTAATAAAAGTAACAGATTTATTAGGAAGAAATACGAGAGAAGATAAAAATAAAATATTGTTTTACATATATGATGATGGAACAGTAGAAAGAAAAATTATTATTAAATGAGAAGATTATTAGTTATAGTAGTAGTTGCTTTAATGTCTTGTACAATATCAGCACAGAATAAAGTAGAGGTTATTGTAGATGCAATAAAAGAATTGAACTTTAAAACAATCTTAAAAGATGAGCTAAAGTTTTCTACAGTATATGCTGCTGTAAATGGAGGTACGTCTAGATCAGATATAAATCAATTCTCTATACGTAATGGTTTAGAGAATACTATAATAGAAACTCCTTATGATTACTCCTTAACTTTAGGAATTAGAAAAATAGCTAGATTTGGATACGAAAACAAAGCTAATACATTTTACGATGGAACAGAGTCTAATTATACAGATGCTGCTACTGTAGGTAAAGTGCAAGGATTTGAATATCTGTTTGAAGTAGATTATGCTAGACAACAAGGTTTAGAGTATGTGAATCAACATCATTTTATTAGGTATAGTTCTGATGACAACTGTGATGGCCCTTTATGTATTAATCATTTTTCTGCAAAGGTAGAATATGTAAAAGATGGGTTTGTTGATGTAGAATATTTTGAATTATCAGAAAGGTATAGGTATAAAAAAACTAAAGATTTAGCATTTAGTATAGGGCTTGCTCATAGATTAGCAGAACCGTATGGATATGATCCTTTAGAAGAATGGATGTTGCCAAATGGAAATATACATTATACATATCTTGCTATACAAGAAGGATATAGTATTGATGTAGAACATAATGAATATAAAGATCCTAGTGGAAATATAGTTGCTAACAGCGCTGAAGTATGGAAAGAAGTAGTTGTGCCTCAAGTGTTAGCAGATTATACAGAAAAGAAAAGAAATGAGTTACAAAATATAATTCAACATTCTATTGTTATAGGATTTGATTATTATAGATATTCTAAAAAAACCTGGTTACATGCGTGGGGTAATTTTATGCCTTGGCATTATAATGACGGTAAAGAGTTTTCATATCATAATTATATAGAAGAGGATCAATGGTATGATTATTCAGGTGGAGTGATTTATGGGATAAAAGTAAATAAAAATCTAGGCTATTTTGTAGAGGGTAAATATAATAAATACTGGAATAGAGAATGGTATGATTTTAAATTAGGAGTAAATTATATAATATTTTAAAAATAAAAATTATGAAAAATAAAATTTGTAAATGGGTTAACGCTATAACATTCGGATTACTATGTTTTGGCTGGTGCGTATGTGAATGTAAAGAAGGTAAATGCTGTAAAGCATAATGAGTAATTTTACTATTGATCCATATAGGTTTGGAGCTGCTCCTTGCGGTGCGGCTCAACAACTTGCTTGTTCTACAAAGGCTTGGGTGTTTGATGGGACTAATGATTATTTATCAGTCGCTGATGAGCCAGAGTTTTCTTTTGACGCAGTAAATGTTGGTTCTGATAAAAATATGGCTCATAGTACTGCTGTGTGGCTTAAAAGAGATAGTGTAACTGCTAATGAAGCTCTTTACTCTAAAGGTTCAGCTACTAGTAATTTAGAATATAGAATATTCTTTATGAATGATGATTTATATGTTGATACTTATAATAATAGTACGGGAGCTTATAGTAGAAGGAATTGGTATAATATAGGTATATCAGCTGGTACATGGTTCCACTTAGCTATAGGTAGTGGTACCGCATTATCAGAGTGTGATGCATGGGTAAATGGAGTACAGTTAGGTGCAGGGAGTTCAGGCTCTTCAGCAGGAGATATGCAAAATACTACTGGTGAGTTTAAGTTAGGAGATATGCCACAAAGTGGTAACTGGCATTACGATGGTTTGATGACTCAGTTTATTATGTGGAGAGATCATAAACTTACTCAAACAGAAGTTGATCATATATATCAAGGTGGTAATCATCTTGTAGACCCATTAATAGATTGTCCTGACTATCAAATAAGTAGTAAGGTTCTTTTATGGGTAAGCGATGCATCTGTAGGAGGCGATTCGAGCACAAATAATTGGACTCTAGTAAATAATGGAAGTATGGTTCATGAGACATCAGGAGACATACCTTGTTAAAATAAAATTAAAATTAAATGAAAATGAAATATACTAGAGAAAAAATCGAAAAGGCAATGGCTAGTAAAGGCTATAAATATTTTACATCAGATAATTATGATGTAAATATTATTGGTGTTAGAAATTCTGATACTAATGGTGAAGTTACAAATAAGTTTGATGACGTAATGACCATCTCTTATAAAGATGAAGAAGGTAAGTGGCAGTATCATGAATTTGCTTGCACAACTGATCCTGGGGATGATTATATAGATGCACCTATGAATCCTACTAAAGGGTGTGCAGTATTAAAACCTGGACAATATAGAGGTAGTCATAAGATAAGATTACATGGAGGTAAATATACTGCATTAGGCCAAAAGAAAGATGTAACAGTATATAGAGATAATAATAGAAATGACAAATATGAATTTGATGAGTCAACATGTGATACAGGCGTGTTTGGTATTAATATACATAGAGCAACTAAGTATGCAGGGAAGACTTCTACTAACGTAGATAAGTGGTCAGCGGGATGTCAAGTAATAGCATCTAACGATGATTGGCACGCTTTTTTAGATATTTGTCAAACAGCTAGAGAAATATGGGGAAATAGTTTTTCATATACTCTGCTGGAAAGTAAAAACATATAAAATTATGAGTATATTAGGAACAATATTTTCAGGAGGAGCTAAAGACTTAATAGAGGGTGTAGGGGGAGTTATAGATAACTTACACACATCTAAAGAAGAGAAGCTTGAAGCTGAACAAAAAATAAAAGAACTTGTAGCAAATTATGAAGTTCAAATGGAAAAAGAAATCTCATCAAGGTGGGAAGCTGACATGGCTTCAGATTCTTGGTTGAGTAAAAATGTTAGACCATTAGTATTAATATTTTTAGTAATATCAACTGTATTATTAATCTTTATTGATGCGGGTGTAATTAACTTCGTAGTAGAAGCTAAATGGACTGACTTATTACAACTAGTATTAATAACCGTTATCGGTGCTTACTTTGGTGGTAGGTCACTTGAAAAAACAAAAAAATAAAAAATTATGGCAGCATTAGGAATACAATTAAATATAACAGATAGAACTGGGGCTACTCATTCAACTTCATTTACTATGATAGATATGGTAATGTTAGACAGAGAAGGCACAGGAACTACAGGAACTACAACAGCTACTGCTAGAGCATCTATTTATACAACAGGAACTAATTTAAAAGGAGGTAAAAAGCAGATTGAGCAGTTTATGTTTGAATTTACATTTACACCTCCGTGTGATTGTAATGGAATTACTCCGTGTGGTGAAGGATTACCAGCATGTCCGGACGGGTGTGGATGTCTTGACGGTGAAGGTGGCGGTGTATGTGTAGGGGCAGAAGTTGGAACCATTACTTGTACAAATGTTTGGGATGAAGCATTAATAGCTTGTAAAGCATTAACAGCTCAAACACATTTAGATGGTGAGACAACAGCGTATAACTATACGACTGGTACCTATGTATCTGTAGCATAAAAGTAAGTAATTAATTAAACAGACAATACTATGACATTAAATGAAATAGCATATAATTTACTCAACTTGATTAGGGGAGGTAAGTCTAATGATGATGAAAACATTTCTTTAGAGCAGATTAAGTTTAATATTCGTCATTATCGAGCGGTACTAGTTAGAAGAGACTTTGCTCGTAACGGTATTGTAACTAGACAGTTAGAGCAAAATTTAGGATGCCTTGAATTAGAAAAAGTAGATGGATCTCAATGTTGTGGTTTAGAAGTTGGGTGTGATGTATATAGAACTAAGGTGGCAATACCAAGAACAATTAGATTTAATTTTGAAGATGCTATAACTTTTGTTGGTGCTGTAGATGGGTTAACTAGAATTCCTTTAGTTTCTTCGTCTATAATAAAATTTTTACAATATGATAAATATACGCATAGTAATAAAAAGGCGTACATGATAGATGATTATTTATACATATTTAATGCAGAAGGTATGGGGTTTGTAAATGTTAGAGGAGTATTTGAGAACCCAGAAGATCTTGCTAAATTTGACTGTGACGGTGTGTGTTATGATGAAGACTCTGAATATCCATTACCTGCTGACATGCTTCAAGCAATAAATGCTGGTTTTATGAATGGAGAATTAAGAATGATTGGATTAACTGTATCAGATACAACTAATGATAGAATGATCGGTAATGTGGGAGGAGATATGAATGCTGTACCTCCCCCTGTTGAAGGAGGTAATAAACCTAAACAGCAACAATAATGAATTATACTTTAGAAGATATATATGAAGATTTTGATATGAGATCAGATTTAGAAATACCTAAAGCATTATTTAGAGAAATATGTTCTGAGTATAACCAAGAACTTATTGCTTCTATTTTAGATGGGGGTATTATTGATTTAGGGCATAATATGTCTAATCTAAGTGTGGCAAGAATAAAAAGAAATCCTAGTAAACCTGCTATCGATTGGGGAGAAAGTAATAAATACAGAGAAGAGTTAATATCAGAAGGGTATGAACTATATAATACCAGAACAGGTAAAGGTAAAAAATGGTATATTTATTACACAGATGAGGAGTATTGTAGGTTTTATTGGAATAAAGGAAAATGTAGAGTACCTAATAAATCTGTATATAAATTTATACCTACTAGAGGGTTAAAAGGAAATAAAGAAAAATTAGTTGAGTTATTACAAACTGATGAATTAGCATATTTAAAATTTAAAAAACGATAATATGATTTATAAAAATATATCTAGCCAAGTCATTATAAGAAAAATATTTAGAGATATAAATCCTAGTGGAGATAACTGGATTGAAGATGCAATAGAATGGATAGGAGAGGCGCTAGAACACATAGGGGCGTCTACACAGTTTGAAACTAAACAGTGTGTAATCTCCATATCAGAATATAAAGCTGTATTACCTAAATGCTTATATTATATAAATCAGGTTTCTTCTAGTGGAATAACAGGTTCCCAAGTAAGCACTGAACTTGCTCTAATTAAAACTAAAATAGATGCCTTAACTGCTACACTGGCTTCTAATCCAAATCAAGATTTAAGTTATCAATTAAGAGATTTACATTCTAGAGTAATTACTTTGGAGGCCTCTTATTTTAAAGACCCAGACAGCTTAACTCCTTTAAAATATGGAACTGCTACTTTTCCTAAAGACATGCACTGTTCATCTTGTGTTAATGAAACTGCAGGAGGGGATGATTGGTACACTATAGAAAATGGGTATATTAAAACATCTTTTCAGACTGGGGAAGTTTGTATGAGTTATATGGCGTTTCCTATTGATGAAGATTGTTATCCTTTAGTGCCAGATGATATAAGTTTTAAAGAAGCTATGTTCTGGTATATTTATAAGAAGTTAATTCTTTTGGGAAAAAATAAAGGTGTAAATGGTATAGATTATAAAGTGGCAGAACAGCAATGGAAGTACTATTGTACACAAGCTAGGAATGCGGCTAACTACCCAGATATAGCTAAGTACACATCATTTATGAATCAGTGGGTTAGATTAATCCCAAGTATTAATCATCACGAAACAGATTTTTCAGAATTAGGAACTAGAGAGACTTTAAATAGAGATTAATGGGATCATTTACTAAAGGGTTAAATAGAGATACTAAAGGGCAAGATCAACCAAAAGGTACATGGTCATACGCTAAGAACGCCTTAGTTAAAAGAGATATAGGAGGTATTTCAAATGAAAAGGGTACTGGTACTGCTGTACCTTTAAATTCTGGTTATACTATTATTGGTATAATTGAAGTTGATGCAAATACTACTATTATTTTTTCTAGATGTGATGGTTGTGGAAGTCAGCTACATATAGGTGAAAGTGAAATAGGTATATTTGATCATACTACTGCAGAGAATACAGCTACAATTAATCCTCAAGCAGGTGACACAGCGTTTGGTTATAGAGCTATATATCATCCTAATCCAGCCCATGAAACTCCTGGGTATACAGATGCTTCTACTGATTTACTATTTAGAGGGATAGAAACTAGACTTAATTTTAGTACTCACCATCCTATAACAGGAACTTATAGATATAACTCTGAAGGAGATTTAATTATTTATTGGACAGATAATTTGAACCCTCCTAGATATTTAAATGTTACTAAACAAAAAGCTAATATAAATATTTTAGATGGTACAAATATTGATAGGCTATATGGTATATCACCTACTATGGATAATTGGTGGCAGAATGAAATGTTGTCTTTAAGCCCATCATCAGGTACTATTCCTGAAATTAAAGCATTTGAGATTTTATTTGGAGGAAGGCTTAAAACTGGTAATTATACTTTATTTGTAGCCTACGAAGATGATAAACGAACTAGAACCAACTATGTAACAAGTTCTATGCCAGTATTTATTACTGACGAGCCTATCGCTAAAAACAATCCTTATGCTAATGATGGGGCTGTTGATAATATAACTTCTGGTAAATCAATTAAATGGAATATAATTAATTCTAATCCAGAATATACATATTTAAAATGTTTAGTAATAGAGAGACATGTTGAATCAGAGATTGCCTATGAATTAGATCCTATAGAAATTGCAGCATCAGGATCTATTATATCAGTTATTTTTACTGGGAATGAAACGGCTAGTATAAGCAGTCCTCAAGAAGCTGTAAAAGATCATATACATTACACTAAATCTAAGAGTTTAGAGATTTTAGAGTCTACACAATATATGGCAAATTTAGGATCAACTCCTACACTGGATTACCAAAAGTATGCTAATTTTATTAAACTGTGGCCTGTAATAGAGAATGTTCCTGACTTTGATTTACTTGCACCTTTAATAGATAGTAATGGATTGAACAATAGGGACGAAATAGAAATATATGATTTTAACCAATTATCAAATTCATATAGAAATCCTCAATGGGCCGCTTTAAAGCAAGGTTATATGAGGGATGAGATATATGCCTTTTATATAGCATTTGTTAAAAAAGATGGGAGCATGACTCCTGCATATCATATACCTGGTAGAGAAGATATAAGTAGTGAACTAAATCAATATAAATGGTCAACTTCTCCTACGGATGAATATTATGGAGGAGATTCTAGACCTCAAGACATTTCTGCTGATTTTCAAAACTATGAGTTTAGAGATTATTCAACTCATGGATCAAACCCAACAGGCATGAATTATTGGGAAAATAAAGATGAGTATTATCCAGACACTGATGATTGGGATGTAGTAGATGCTAATAACCCTGGAGTTATAGTAAGTACTTTAAGAGGTAAAAATGTTAGACATCATCATTTTCCAAGAAATACTGAAGATGATGGCAGTCTTACACCTTGGAAAAGTATACATACTTGGTTAGATTCTACTACAACGCCAGGATATTATTCATATGAAACTTATACTGGTAAATTTTGGTGGTCTTCATCTGACTGTCAAGGAAGTACCTCTGATCCAAATGAAGTTAGGGTTGCACCACTAAATCAGAATAATCCTGATTGTCATTTTGTTCAGCAAGAATTAGGGTCTACTGGTAACTGGTATCAATTATGTGGAAGTAGTACCACACAATCAGGGACTCCTCCAAATTATGTTTATAATGGTTCAACTTCTATTGTAACTGATCAAGGGACTGTTTTACAAACTTCAGATGTTGTTGGACAAAGTATAACGTTTAAACTAGTAGGACAATCGTCTGGACCGGCCACAATCACTCGTAATATAACAGGTGTAACATCGTTTTATAGTAATAAGATATTTCAAATAGATGGTACAGGTCTTTCTGCTTGGGGTGTTTGTGATTGTTGTGGTCCTGTAAGTGGGGTACTAGGCTGGGACCAATTTGGGGCAAAGCAGGGTTCCTATGCTATGGGTACCTGGGAAATTGTAGAAGCAACATGGAATGGCTCTGTTACTACTATTCATGGGTGGAGGCAGGAAATCAATATTTTAGGATTTAAATTAACAGATGTGAAGGTTCCTTTCGACATGGCTCAAGATTTACAAGGCTTTAGAATATACAGAGCTAAGCGAAGGCAATCACAAAAAACTATATTAGGACAATCTGTTATGCATCCGATGCTATTAGCACGTGGGTATAGATATTCTACTTATAACAGTAAACAAAGTACTTGGGCTAAAGTCCCATGTAGAGCAGAAACATTTGAAAGTGGTAATGCATTTGGAACTAATTTTACGTCTTATGGTAATGTTTTGGATTCAGATGAACCTTTTTATAATATTATAGATGATGCAGCTACTCAAGCAGGTAGTTATCATGGGGTTTCTTTCCACGCTTTTGAGATGCTCAAACACCAAACAAGTTTAGTTCCAGCAACGCATTTTCATATGCAGTATGATTTAGAATTTGATGTCCATGACTCTACTAACCACTTATGGAAAAATATGGATATTACCGTAACGGGTATGTTTCAATTTAATATTGGTACTACTAATTTTTATAATGTTAGTGCAGGAGTTTTTCTAATGGGATTAGATTATCAAAATACTGCTGGTGGTCCAAATGGGTCTAACCAACACCCACATTTTATAACTGAGGGGGCTAAAGCTTATGTTCCGTCTAGATCAATATATAAACCAGAAGGTAATTTTGGTGCTGATTATATACATAATGTAGGAGGAGAAACTTCAGCAATCTTTAAGCTAGCTAATCCCGCAAGATTATTAGGTAATCCTGTTAGTGATGCAGCGTATGGGACTACTGTTGATACTTCTACTGGTGGTACAGAACCAAGCTCGAAAGACTATATTGGAGATAATCCAACTGAGAGCACTTACCTAACTATAGCTAATTTAAAATCTGTTAAACGAAATGTATATAATAGTTTTGATTCTCAAGACTTAGAGTGGACAGGGTATGAAGTATTGGGAGACGATTTTCAAAGATTTGTTTGTGCTAATAGTGGGAGTTTTGGTAATCTATTTGGCTCAACTCCAGTATTTGAAACAGACATGATTTATGGAGGAGATATATTTTTAACTAGAGCTGCGCATAGATCTACTTGGGATAGCAATGCCGATGCCTGGGCTATAAATGGAAAAGCAGAATGGGCAAAATCTTGCTCGTATAGAGCTTTATATTCTATAATAGTAGAGAGTACTGATAATATTAATTATAGGCATTCTACTGGAGTAGGAACTGCATTCTTTCCATTATACTCTCCGAAGAATTTACTATTCAGTTTAGAAGGAGCTTGTTTAAATAATATAGATTATAGAGTAACAACTGCTGAAAGCATTGGATATACTCCGGATTCAGATGCTGGACAAACTCATACTGCAACCACTTTTATGGGGGTAGAATATTATGATGCTTCTGGTGCACCTACAACAATACCTTTTGACGCTTGTTCTATATTAGATTTAACTGCCCCTATAGGAAGTACTCACCCAGGAAATATAAGTCAGGCCTTAACAGTGGCAGTAGGAATTCCAGAAGGAATTATGTATAATGATTCATATTCTCATAAAATGGATATAAAAACTCCTATTCCTTTACCTAAAGTATTTACAGATTATGTTAAATTTCCAACAAGGATTATAAGAAGTTTACCTGATAGTGGTATAGAAGATAGTTTAAGAATATTTTATCCAGAAGATTACATAGATTTAGATAAGAGTAAAGGAGATATAAATCGTATTTTTTCTTTAGACAACTTATTATATATACACGCTGAAGACACCTTACTTAAAACTAAAGGTAAACAAAAGATGCAGACTTCAGAAGGGGTTGCAGATATTGGGTCTGGAGATATATTTGCCCAAAGTCCTGAAGAGGTTATACAAACTACTAAAGGATATGCAGGGTCTGCACATATGGCTACAGGTAGAGTTACAAGTTTTGGATACATTTGGTTAGACTATCGATCTAGAAATGTTTTTAGAATGACTGATAAAATAGAAGCTATCTCTGACTTTGGACTGGGTAAATGGTTTCAAGATAATATTCCTCATATTCTTGAAGAATATGGAATGAATCAAGCTCCAGAAGCGCACACATCAGGTATAGGATTTCATGCCGCAGTAGATTATGTTTATAATAGATATATATTAACTAAAAAAGAACCTGTTCCAACTGCAGCGTTTATATCTGCCCATGAATTTGATATAAAAGACGCTGTTAATAATTCTATTGTTTGGTTTGAAGACGAACGTGTTTTTAAAATGTATTACTCTTGGAATAACAGTTGGGCTCCTCTAGATTGGGATAATACTATGTACTTTACCCCTAATGATTGGACAGTATCTTTTCAGTTAGATGCTAATATTTGGGTTAGCTATCATGATTATACTCCTAACTTATTTATAACTACGAGAAAAGGTTTATTTGGAGCTAATTTTGATCTGGCTACACTAGATCAAGGTCTTACAACTAATACAACTAATCTGTATGAGCACGATGTAATGTTTGCTGGCACAAATACATATACCTCTTTTTATGGTAGGGCAACTTCACACTGGTTTCATTTTGAATATGTATCAAATAAAGAGCCTAATTTAGATAAAGGTTTCTTTAATTTTATGTATGATATTACTGTTGAGGTAGCAAGTATTTGGACAAGCAATATGTTTAATTCTACAAACAGCGCTCCAAAACCTCCTGACCATAGTACAGGATTTACTAGTTTCTTTGTATATAATCAGACGCAAATGTCTGACTTAATTACATTACAAAATCTAGTTAATTGTCGTAAAGTTGGAGGATCATGGAAAGTAAATAGCTTTAGGGATATGGTACAATTAAATTTAGACACATCAAATCCTTCTTTTGGAGCGGCTACACCTTTACCGTCATTAACAGTTCCAGGTACTTGGTCTCCACTTACAAATCAACCTATGATGCTAGAGAACGGAATGAACTTAAGCCCTAATGGTACCTTCTTAAATCTTGGAATACCATGGAATGAACAAAAACGTTTTTCAGGTAAATATCTAAATATTCACTTAATATCAGATAATTCTGAAAATAATTTATTAACTTTGCACGAAACCGCAGTTGGTGCAAAACCTTATATGCGATAATCTCATGAGAATAACAACAATTAATAAGTACCAACAACCTTTAGTAACTACTCCTTATACTGGGAATGCAGATGGGTATAACACATTATATACTATAGATGATACCTCTGGATTAGAGCAAGCTAATACAAACATACAATCAGTAAACCAAGAGAATACTTTAAATATGCAAGAAGCAGAAATGGAGATAGCTCAGTCAAATGCTGGAACAAGTCAACTAGTATCAGCTGGATCCAGTTTTGCTTTAAATAAAAGTTTAGCTTCTGCTGGTAAAGGGGCAACAGTTGGAGCTAAAGCAGGAGCATTAATGAAATCAGGGTTTGGATATGGTGCTATAGCGTATGGAGTAGGAGAGTTAATAGGAAGCCAAGTAGATGACGGTGATGCAGGAACTTATACTGGGCAAGAAAAGACAGCAGATTTTATATCTAATGCTGGTCAAGGAGCTATGGTAGGATCTTACTTTGGTCCTTGGGGAGCAGCTATTGGTGCAGTAGGATATGGATTATATGGATTATGGAAAGGAAATAAAGATGCTGATAAGATTTCTGAAGAGCAGGAAGAAGCTAAAGAGTCAATGGCTAATGCTAACCGATATAGATTGGATCAACAAAGAAAACTTTTAACTGTGTCTGGAAGTAATACGGGCCAGGAAGAAGCACCCGCAGGACCGGGATATTAAAAACTTAAAAATTATGAGTAAAAAAAATAAAAAAATAACAGTTAAAGATCTTAGAAAACACATCATTAATACTAAAAAGGTAGATGGTGGAAAGATTCATACAATACAAACTCCTAATGCTGGTACTATAGAAATAGTAGAGGGCAATAAGCATTCTAAAGGAGGAGTAAATTATATAAAAACTTCTGATGGAGTTACACATGAGATTGAAAATAATGAAGTAGTTTTACCTACTGATAAAGGTCCGTACGTAGTATCTGATTATATGAATACAGACGGTACTAAAAATTATAATAAAAATAAAACTAGTTATGCTGACGTAGTTAAGTATTTAGCTATGTCAGGAGCTAGCAAACAAGATTTAGAAGCAATAGCTATGCAAACAGAAATAGCTAATGGTAATGATCCTAATAACCCTAGTAGCTTAATCCAGGATACTAATGTTATGCAACAACCTAAAGTTAATTTAGAGTATCAAGAACCAGTTAAAAAATATCAACAAATAACTGATTCACAGGGGAACATGCTTGTACCTAATAGAAGAACTTACCCAAATGATAATATGTTTCAAAAAGCTGGAAGATACATAGGTAATAAATATTTACAGGCAACTGGACAACATGATGCATATTATCAAGAACCTGAAGTAAAAGAATACCAACAAACTAATGATAGACAATCTAAATCAGGACAAGATAATTTTTGGGGTAATTTGTTTGGGCCTAAAAGAACAGAAGTTCAGGTAGGAGGGGATGATGTGAGATTAGAGGATCAAGGAAGTTTGATAAATAATCAGTCGTTAGAGTTTAATGTTCTAGATGGTGATACTTCAAGTGTTTACCAAAATTTATATACTAATCAAATAGCAAATCGTGGAACAGCTACTGTTACTACAAACCTGGACACTGATGAAACCACAACTGTTGATAACGATGATGCACAAGATTATAGTGATGTGCTTAGATATAATATAAAAGATGGAGGTTTAGTTATTACAGATAAAGGTGGTAATGTCCATAATAATGTAACACAGGTAAGCGTACCTAACAGACCTTCTATTTTTAGAAAAGATCTTGCAGGCGGCAATCAGGTTATTACTAATACTACCACTACTACACCAGCTTGGTCTTATGGGAATTTCAACATTGCTGAAAATACAGTAGATGGAGAGACGTCTTATGTACTTAATGATGATGAAACAGTTAATACTTTTAGAGGTTGGATGAATGATAAATATCCTGATTATACATATGATGGAGAAAAATTAGATCCCACAGGATCAAATAATAAATATGTAAAACACGCTTTAAAAACTTATGGTAGCGAATTTTTTAAGGATGGATTAGAGGGAAATTATGCTAGAAATAAAGATGGTAGTATGGCATCAGAGTCAACAACTAATACTGAAACTACTACTAAAGATCTGACTCTTAAAGAAATTAATGAGTTACTAAAAAAGAAATACCAAAGTCCTTATAAATACAAAGGAGGTGGACATTTAAAAAGAATGTACCAAGAGCCAGACTTTAATACAAGTTTTGAAGGTGATTATACAAATATTCCAACTGATTTTAAATTTGACTATGATGAAAGCTTAGTTCCAATTGAAGAGGATGATGGGAGCTATGTCGCACAAACAAACTGGACGCATCAAGATGATAAAACTCCAAATGTACAGCCTACTGCTGCACAATTTAGAGAAAGAGGATTTAATAATGCTAATGAATGGAGAGCTTGGGTTAATAAACAACCACGATTTGGAAGTTATGATTGGGGTGATTTAGATTACTGGGGACCTAAGCATCAAGAAGCTTGGAAAGCAATGTCTGGACCACCACCACCAGAAATAAAAGAAGAAGAAATATGTGTAGGAGCCGGCTGTGGTGAGGGATCATCTTTTAGTAGTAATACAACTCCAAATAAAAAAATAACAACAGATGGGGGTGGAGGAACAAAAATTCCTTGGAAAGGTATAGGCATAGGTGCTGGAATTTTAGCTGCAGGCTATGGTCTATCAAAACTAGGAGGAGGAAATGACGCTATAGACCACGCTATGAAACAAAAGCCAAATCTAATTCCACATGTAAATTTAGGAGAAGCTAGATTAAAGTTAATGAACAACGACAATGAATTAGCAATGCTAGATAGAGAAAGATGGACTGCAATGCAAAAACTTAAAAAAGGCTATAATCCTTCTGGAACATATATAGCTAAAGAGTATGAAATATCTGATGATATTTCGGCTAAGAAATCTACATCTTTTTCAAACTTAAATATGACTAATGCTAAAATTGGTAATCAAGAAGCTAATTTGAATGTTCAACTAGATATGAAACAAGGAGATATAAATTCTAAGATAGATGTTGCTAATCAGTTAGAAAGAAGAGATATTAGAGAACAGCAAATTGCTGCCTTGGATGCTAAGTATAGTAGAAGACAACAATTAATTAGTGATTTAATTAAATTAGGAGGGCAAGGTATAGAAGCTTATGCTACTGCTAAATCAAAGAGTACTCCACTAACTAAAAATCCATCATAAAATATGGCATATACATTTAAAGACCCAATAAGTTTAATACCAGATGATCTAGGATTAGTAAGAACAGCTAAGATGATACGGGACACTAGAGAATATAATCGGTTTGATACTGATAATATATATTCTATGTTAAATACTGCTCAAGTAGCACCTGGAGATGAGTGGATAATAAATGATTTACATGAAACTGTAGATTCAAATTTAGGTGAAGTAGTATCGTCTGGAAAATATTTTGGAGCTACAAATGCTGTAGCACAATCTGTTTCCGCACTAAAGAATAGTAAAGGATTAAAACTAGCTTCACAATCTTGGGCCAACTATCAAGAAGGAAAAAAGATAGAAAAGGAAATAATGGCTAAGACAGGAGGAGCTTTAAACTTTAGTGATAATAAATGGAAGACACACTCTTCTTATTATCGAGATGAGAATGGTAAATGGATAGAGAATGTGTTCCAACCACAAGTAGAAAAAGAAGAGAATTATAATCAGGAAATGATCACCTTAATAGGTAAGATCAATGCTGATAGTGGAGGAATTAATTTTAAAAAATATAAAGTTAATCCTGGAGACATAAGAGATTTTATAAGTAATCCTAAAGGTATATCCAAAGATAAAGCTAAAAGGATAGCTCTATCATTAGTAGATGCTTACACTAATGGACATATAGGAGACCAAGATTTTAGAAAGTTAACACAATTAGATATTAATCCGTCTACAGGAAATTTTTATACAGAAGAGGAAGCTTTGGATGATATAAGCCAACGATTAATTGATATAGCAAGTAGACAAGTATATTGGACGGAATCAGTATCACAATTACCTAAAGGTAGTACCGGCAGTGGTAATACTACACCTCCTGCAGGACAGGGAATGTGGACACCTGTGCAAGGTTCTGCTATAAACAGTGCTTTAACTTGGGAGAATATTGAAGGTTTTACGGGTAATAAGATAAATGCTGTAATAGGCACTTCACCAATAGGAGACAGTCCGGAGTCAATTTTAAATACTAACACTTCTAATCGAACGTCATTACAGGCATTAAGGAATCAAGAGACGTTAATTGTAAATAACTATGGAACTGATGATCAGATTGCAGCGTATAATGAGATGACAAATTCTTTTTATGGGCATGAAAATTTAAGAGATTTGTTACAACATTTATCACAAAATACTACAGAATGGAATTATGTAGACATTCCAGACATAGAGGGAATTCCTTCTCAGTATTATTCTGAAGGACCAGGAGATATGGGCTTTCTTACCGCTGGGAATAAAGACTTTCAGTATCATGGTGTAAGAATGTGGTCTAGAGCTCAAGGAGAGGAGCAGAAGTTATTAGTAAGTATGCTACTTAACGGAAAAGGTCAAGGAGGAGGTACCGCGGAGGAAAAACAACAGAATGCTATATACAGATTAAATGCTACTTTAGGAACTAATTATACTGTAGCTGATGTTCCAGAATTAACAGGATTAATAAATAATTATTTTAAATACCAAATAGCAACCGGTGATGGGATAGATGAATTAATGGAGACTAGAGGAGGTGAAATGACAACTCAATTATCTGGTTACTCTATTAATCCTATGCTAGATACAGAAGGTACTTTAGGTGACATTAATAAAATGTTAACTCAATCTACATTAAATCAATTTACTATTGATGGTGTTATAAATGGAAGTGATGAGTATAAAGCAATAATGAATAAAATCTTAACTAGTAATAAATCAGGTGACGTCACTAGCACTCATCAACCTAAGTTTAAACAAATAACTCAACCGGGTATAAGTACTGGAACGCCTTCTAGATTTATGTTAGAAGTAGCACCTGGAGAAGTATACACTTTAACTGAGAATTATGGATTAGAACAAATGTATGGAGGAGGTTTTACTAACGCTGTACTACAAACTATGACATCTCAGAATCCGTTAATTTTATCTCAAGAAGTTGCTGCTAAAAATGTACAAAGAAAAATACAAACCGGTGAATATCAATTAACAGGAGATGGTTCTATTAGAGCTACAGACTATTTAGCTGAAATAGCTCCAATAATAAAACAGAATATTGCAAATATGTTTATAAGAGAGGTAAATACCACACAAGGATATTCTCCAGACTTCTCTCAATTTAATGAAGAAGAAACAAATGCTTACTTAACTTATGAGGCAACACAGTTAAACAGGTACAGAGACAAAGTAATGAAGAAACTAGTATGGACTGCCCACATGCAACTAGTGGATAGTTCTTCTCCAGAAGTACCTCAAGAATATTTAGGGATTAAAGATGTGGCAGAATTAATGAGAATTCTGGAAAGTGATTATGATTATTTAGTACTTTTGCAAAACTATGGAGTACAATTACCATCATCTCTTATTACAGATTTAACAGGACTCTAAGTTTACAGACTAAATAATAATATATGGCTAAAAAGAAATATCAACAACCTACTGATTTATTACAACCTGGAACAGACCCTGAAGATTTAGGGCTTGTAAATACAATACAACAGTTAGAAACTCAAGATCTTAGTGGAACTGGGGTAGAATCTCCTTTTGCTCCTAGAACTTATAGCGGTGTAGACTTTGATTCTTATGATGAGTATATAGGAAGACCGTTCTCTGTTGAGAATGAGGACCTCGATGACTTAAGAGCATATAATCAAAGTGGAGGAGAGAAAGCGTGGTATGGTGTACAAAAACTAGTTGGTAAAACAAGTACAGCTGTAGTAGGAGGTGTTGGTATGCTGTTTCATGGCTTACCTAATATGCTTATTAATATAGGAGCAGAAGCTATAGACCCTGAAGGACATGAAGGAGGATATAAAGATGCTTTTAGATCTATATTTGAGAATGATTTTCAAAGAGGATTAGATGATATTAATTCTTGGATGGACGAAAAGCTTCCACATTATTATACAAAGGAAGAGCAAGAGATGGGAGTGTGGAAACAGATGCTTGGGGGAAGCGCTAACTTTTGGGCTAATGACTTTGTTAATGGTTTATCTTTTGTTGCGGGTGCGGTTTTAACTGAGTTTGCTACAGCAGGTTTAGCTACAGCTGTAATACCTGTAAGAGCTGCACAATTTATGAAAGGCGTGTCTAGGGCTAATCAAATTAAAAGAGCTACTACTATGGCAGGGGGAGTAAGTAAGTTAGGAGCACCTTCTAGAATCGCTCAAATGGCTGATGTAGGACTTGTAGGAAGAAGACTTATTACTGGTGCTGGATATGAATCTGGTGTAGAGGCAAGACACCATTATGATCAAACTATGGCTGCCTTAGAAAAACAGTGGCGAGAAGACAATCCATTAAAAGAGCCTACTATAGAAGATAAAAAATATATGCACGATCTTGCTGTAGAAACTACAAATAGTGTATTTGTGGGTAACTTAGCATTAGTTGGTGCAGGTAATCTTATAGCTTTTCCTAGGATATTTGGGGCGGGGTATAATTCATCGAGACGAAGTATAGGTAAGGTTATTAAGGATGCTGGTGATGATATAGGTAATAGGTACATAGCTGCATACCAAGCGATGACTAGAAGTGGTAAATTAATGTCTGGAGCTTATACAGCTGCTAAAGTTCCATTATATGAAGGTTATGTAGAAGAGGGTGGACAAGCATTATTAGACCGTGGAGGTAGAGAGGCAGCATTAGGGTTTCACGCAGATAAAAGAAATCCAGGTACTGGAGATGCTATAGCTGGAATGGTAGAAGAGATGTATAATAACTTCGCCGATAACTACGGAGATAAGCACGTTCAAAAAGAGATAGCATTAGGATTTATATTAGGAGCTATGGGGTTACCCGGAAGAGCTCGTACTTCAGCTGTTACTGGAGAAAAAAGTTTACCTTGGCAGGGTGGTATATACGGCCAGTTCCAAATTAGGAAAGAACAAAGAGAAGGGGCAGATCAGCTTGCTAAGTATATGACGGAAAATCCTAACGCCGTGAAAGCAATGAAAGCTAACTTTGATGCTTTAAATCAAAGCGCTGCAGCTAATGAGAAGATGGATTATGCTTTAATGACTAATAATATATATAATTGGAAAAATGCTAAGCACGATCATTTCTTTGCTTATGTTCACTCTAGAGCTAAAGCTGGATTTTATGAAGATGTAATATCAGACATTAATGAAATTAAAAATATACCTATATTAGAGTTTGCTAAAACTTTTGGGTATGATAATCAAAATTTAACTAACGAAGAGTTAGAGGCAAGAAGAGACAAGGTTATAGAATCAGCTTTAACGAGAGCAGAGTCTATTAGAAAATCTACAGAAATAGTAGAGCAAAATTTTAATACTTTCAATAGCGATGTACAGGACATGTTAATACATGCAGCATCTGTAGCTAGAGATGTAGATACTAGGACTGAGAGTGTACGTAAGAATTTGCTAGACCTTGGGGCGGACTTATCAGCATTAGAGGACGCGGAAACTAGTGAAACACAGACTGTAAATGCATTTAGAAAGGTAGCTGAAAATGAAGGAGTATCCTCTAAGGTAGAGACATTAGTAAGAGATCATGTAGAACAAGGTTTAGATTTACCTACAGCTTATAGAAAAGCTTTTGAAAAATTAGGATTATTAGCTCCTGCAAACCAGGAAGGTGGACTAAGAGTTGGAGAAGCAGAATTTTCAGAGTCTACATTACAATATGAAATATATCAAACTTCTCAAGAATTATTAAATCTGGAAAAAGATCTTAAGAAAGCGTTAGAAGAAAATACAGGTGAGAATTATACTCAAGAAAAGCAAAGTCAAATAGATGAAATGACTGCTACATTTAATGAGTTAAAAAGAAGACAAGGAAATGCTAAAAAAGCTTTAGAAGATGGGAGAGAGGCAAGTCTTACGCCACAAGACATACAAGTAGTAGCGCAGTTAGAGAAAACAGATCCTGTTAACTTTAATGAAAACAAAGAAGATATAATACAATCTTTAGTAGATCTAAGAAAACTTAGGGCTAGAAGGCATTCTTTTATAGGTTTATATAACTCTTTAAAAACTCCACAAGGTCAACAAGAGGCACTACAACAAGTAGAAGATATAGTAACTAGTCAACAACAGGCTGCTATAGAGGCAGAAATAGAAGACGATTTTATTAGAAATTTATATTCTCAATTTGGGAATGGTACTATATTTGAATTTGATTATACTAATAATAAAGGAGAGACTTCTAACTATAGAGCGATATTTTTAAATCCTAAACAGATAATGATATTGCCAAGCTCTGTGGCTGCTAATCACTTATCTAGATTTAAATATGAAGCAAGGTTAAGAGAGCTTGAGGGGCAAACAGATAAGAAGTCTATTAACGAAGCTGAAAAGATAAAAAGAATATTAGACAAATATTTCCCAGCAAATCAAACACAAGACTCTGTTTGGGAAGTAGATGCTATTAATCAGGATAAAATTTCTAATATTCAAGCTGTGCCTATGGAAGAGTACAGATTAGAGCTCTTAAAGAGGGCTGTTAGAAATGTTAGAGAGAATCAATTTTTTAATGTTGATCAAATCACACAAGAAATAGCAAAAAAAGAAGCAGAAATAAATGACTTCTTTGAGGATTTAATAGACATAGAAACTATGCAGGAAATTCCTGGCGTTAGTGTTTATGAGCTAAATGAAGCACGAATAAAAATTGAATCTCTTATAGAGCAGCATGAGGCTGTTATCAGATCTTTACAAGAGGCTAAATTTAACTTAGAAAGAGAAGCTAGACATTTAGATAAAATATTAGATTATTATAATGATGAAAATTTAAATGCACAAGAAAAATACGAAAAGATAATTGGCGTTTCAGTTATTTCTTCTATTCAAAACGAAGCTAAAGAAATATTTACTGAGTTTGGATTAGAATCAGACCCTGTGTATGGGACTTTATTAGCTGATACAGACATGGAAACGTTAGCATCGGCCATAGAAGATTCAGAATTTTTAAATACATTAACACAAGACTATTTAGCGGATATAGATAACGCTATTACACAATATGAGAGAGCATTAGTAGATATAAAAAGAACTCGAGATGTAATAAACGATACTATAAGAGCGCACGCTGAAGCTGCTGGTGTAGTAGGGGCTAGAGAGATGCCTATAGAGTGGATAATTAACTTGATAGATAAAGAGACTAGTAATTTCTTTAAAGAAGAGATTAAACTATTAGAAGACGAACGCGCTAAGATAGCACAACTGCTCGAAAGAAAGAAAAGAGAAGCTGGGGCTAGAGAAAAAGCAACTGACCTGCTGCAAACAATAATGAAGTTAAAAGGGATTCAAGCAGCTGTTATACAACAGTTAGAACAAGTAGAAAATTTTATGTCTCGTTTCTTCCAGCCTCCTGCAGAAATTATTAAAGATATGGATGAGAACAATCCTATAACTCAAGACTCTGTATTTGAAAATAGAGAAGAGTCTGATAAATTTTATAGGTATGCACCAAGCTTGTTGAATGGGGTTGGGTTCTTTAAAACTGCAGGATACCATAAAGTAGCTCTGGAAGAGTTCGCTCGTATAATGGCATTACCAGTAGAACAAAGGGAAGAAGAAGAAGTTCAAGCTAGGCTGCAAAATGCAATTAGTCAAATAGCATACTTTAAATTTGTAGAAGAAATGAGGTACCCTAGCAGCTACTTATTAAAAGCAGTTCCTGCTAGTAGTTCTATGGAAGGTATTACACATTTTGATGAAAATGATATTAAACTAGTTGTTGTAGATGCTTATACTGGACAACCTATAAGAGATAAAGATAAAAATCTAATTTATACTTCAATGATGGATGCTTATGCATGGATGCCTGATGGAAGTTATAGATTTGCTACTTCAGACTTTGTAGATCCGGCTAATCCTACCGCTGAAGAAATAGCAGAAGTAGATAAAAGAGTTCAATTCTATCAAGACTTTAAAGACGCTATAGTAGAATCGGAGAATCCTATGTACTTTGAGATCACAGATAAGAATAATGCTATTAGAATATTTGAGGATAATAATTATGATGCAGAGAATTCTGTAGTAGGCAGACTAGTTAAGAATACTAATGAGTTAAAAGATGTAAATGTTATAATTGCTAAAGCTCCTAAAGGTGAGACTCACGCTACTATAAATATATTTAGTAGAAGACTTGTAGGAAAGAATGGTATGGCCTATGCGATTAAGAATGGTCAATTAGTACATTTACGTCCTAGTAAACTAGCTGCTATGGAAGATATTAAATCTACCGTATATAACCTATTAGTTCAATATGCTAAGAATGAAGAAAAATATAGAACAACACAAGATTTAGCGTTAAAAGATGTAAATAAATTGGAAGGCTCAGAGCAAACTATAGATGCTATTTTAAAACAATACATATATTGGGGAGCACAAGCAGCAAATAGAACTTTAACGGAGTATAGTATTTATTGGCAAGGAGGAACTTTAAGATTTGGTGGGGCACAAATATCTCATGAGCAGCTTATGGACCCGGCTAATAACGAAGAGATACACAACGAGCTGAAAGCATTCTTAAGTACACTCACAATTCAAGTAAATAGATTTAATATTAATTCTGATATAGAGGCGAGGGAAAAAGCTAAAGCTGCATCTAAGGGGAAGAAGCGAGTTAAACCTACATATACTAAGTTTATACAAACTATAGTAGATTCAGAAGGCGCTATTACTACAAAGACTTGGAAGAATTATACAGAATTTTTATTGTCTGAGCGTAGTGGAGTTCAAGCAGGTTTAACTACTAATATAGTAGAAGATATAAATTATACGTCGGATAAGAAGCTTATTCCTAATCAACGAATAAGTACTCCTCAGTTTCTTAACCCATACTTAAAATTTAATGGGCAGTCAGTAGGTTTAAAAACTAAAAAATCTACATATAAAAAACAATTAGATATTCCAAAACAAGCTGGAATAGGAGGATTAGAATTATCTGCTATATCAGAAGCTAAAACATATAGAATATACGGAACTGTAACTGGGCAGGAAGAAAGAACATATGTAGATGTTCCAGTAGCTTTAACAGTTGTAAATGGAGTAGAAATGCTTCAATTTGATGTTAATGCAGCTATACCCCAAGAAGGTATTACAGATATTGCTAAACTAGTTGGGAGACCTAAAGCTTTAAATAGGATGATAGAGCTTAATAAAGGTGTAATTACTAAAGATATGTTAGCACAAACTAATGCAGACTTTGCATCTAACGGACAGAATGTGCAAATGGCTTTAGTAGAAGTAGGAGAATCTGATCCTTTAAATGCACCTAAAGAAACTACAGGTATAGACTCTTTATCAGAAGTTACTACCCCTAAAGTTATTAATATAGAAGATGTGAACCTTACACAAAATGAGGGCCCAGCCGGTCCATCTACTACATTAGATAGTTTTACAGAAGAAGAAGATGACGCTCCGTTTTTAAGTGCTGAGTATGCGGGTATTCCTAAAGAAAACTATACTAAGTGGGATAATGTTGAGGAGATGAAATGGTATAATTCAGTAATGCCTAAAGATGAAAAGGGTAATTTCCTAATTCCTGTTGAAGTAGTAAGAAATTTAATAGACGGCCACGCTTTTGGTAAGTTAACTAAAGATGGAACTATATTATTATATAAAGACGCTCTAGAAGGAGCTGCTTATCACGAAGCTTATCACGGAGTTACAAGACTTCTAATGCCTACTAAAGAAAGGTTGGCATTATATGATGAAGTTAGAAAGATGAGAGGTAAGGTTACTACGTACAGAGGCGAGCTTAAAAAAATGTCAGCCCTCACGGACAAAGAGGCAGACGAGTGGTTAGCGGAAGAGTTTAGACAGTATAGATTAGCAAATGGTAATTATAAAATAGGTAAAGGAAGAAAACTGTCGTTACTAGACAAGTTTATGTCTTGGTTAGATTCTGTTTTAAAGTTTATAACTGGTTCTAGTTCTCAAGTTCAAGAGCTTTTTGATAGAATAAATGATGGAGGTTTTAGTAATGCTACTATAATAAATCAGAATAGAGCTGCTAATGTTTATTTATCTCCGGGGGAAGCATCTTTTAGGAGAGCTGTATATGATGGTATGACTCCAGCTTTTACAGACGTAGCTATTAATACTAGAGAGTTAGGCTTTTATGATTTTTATGATCTAGAATTAAGTGGAAAAGATTCGCATAAATTAGCAGGTATATATGGTAATGTAGAAGATATAAATAGACAAGTAGACTCAAAAGGAGAATATAAAGCTCCTATGAGTGTATTAAAGAAACTAGCTATACGATCAAAAAAATTAATGGACCAAGCTCAGTCTCCTCAAGAGAAGGCTAAAATAAATAGTAATTATCAGCACATAGCTGAAAACTGGCAATCTTATGTAGAGGGACATTTAAAATATATAAAATATTTTAATATAAATGTAAGTGAAAATAGTATACGAGAAGAAGACGTAAAAAATGATCTATCTGTTCAGATAGTAGAGAAAGATGAAACTGATCCTACTAAATTGATGTCAGCACCTTTAAAGTTATTAATAGGATCTGCTCCTATGGTAAATAAACAAGGTAAAGCAGTAACTAATGAATTAGGATTTTATAAACCTGTTGATTTTTATGATGTAACAGGCTACTTATACAGAGCTTTATCTAATTCAAGTAATGAAACATCGGTAATTGAAAAATTTACTGATAGTATACAGCATAAACCAGAACTTAAGTCTATTTTCCACAGATTAAAGCTATCTACTAAATTAAATTCTCAAACAGAAGAAGGAATCTCAACTCTTAATTGGGGAGATGTTAGAATGAGGTTAGCGTTCTTACATCAATTCAGTCAAGCTAATGATGATTACTTGATATATTTAATGGAGGAAAATGGTAAAGATAAGTATTTTATTAATGCGAATGTAAATAAGTTAGAATCAGTTATAAAGCGAGAGTGGGAAGCTAATCTACAAGCTAAAGTAAATATTGGAGAAGAGTCTCCATTTAAAATAGCAGACAATGGAGATGTTGTATTAAATAAAGAAACTCCATTGGCATATAGAAAACGTACCCAAGTAGGTAAAAAGGTACAATTAGATAAACCTAAAACTGTTAAAGAGTGGGCAACATCTACTTGGGATTTTACAGATGCTGTAAACATCTTAGATAGTTTAGGCATCGAATTAAGTAATCCTATGGCCCTTAATGTTGATGTAATCAATGAAGCCACATCTTGGATATTGTATGAACTGTCTGCAAACGAATCTCCTGTATCAAACTTGTTTGATGAAGCATTAGATATAAAAGGAAGGTTAAATGCTCTAGTACAAGAAGAAGTTAAGCACTCTAGTTTAGGATTAGATTTATCATTTCAAAACCATGAAGGTAAGACTATATTTGGAGTGTCTAAAAAAACATACTTAAATGTTGTAGTAGACAAGTTAAATGAAATGTCCCCAGAAGAGTTAATAGCACTGCAAGAAGATAAAGCCAATCTAAAAGGAAGTTATTGGTTTAATAAATTAAAAGCAGGAGAAAAGTTAAGGGTTTCTAACATCCAAGGAGGAAGAGTAGATGTAATAGGACAAAAAGGTAAACATATATCTAAAGGAACAAGAGGAGATATAACATCTATGCATGTAGCTGCTATAATGAACGGTGTAACACCATATTTAAGATCTGCAGATCAAAAGTCTGAATACGGTTTAGGGTTTGGATTAAAAAATGATTATCTTTCATATACTGCAGCTGTAGAAATACTTAGTAATCAATTGGCGGATGAAATCAGAACATCTATTTTATTAAACTCTAACGGTGTAGGAAGTAATGTTGCGGGCTATAATCAAAGAGCTAAAGATTTAAGATACTTCCAAGGTATTGTGTCTCTTCCAGGACATATTTTATCTGGTATTGCAGATGATTCAGTTATTAAAAGCTACACTCACAGTGAAAGTGTTCAAGCTCAATTGTTAGACCATGTTAAAACACAAATGTTAGAAGTTGAGTCGCACTTAAAAGATTATGAATTTATAGTAAAAGGTAAATCAGGATACGCAAATGTAGGTTTGTCTAATACTCAATTAACAGATTTAGCTGAGGCTTCTTCTATAGTATATGACGGTAAGTATATTTCCGAAGCACTTCTTCAAGCGTTTGTTAAACAGTTAACCATTGCACAAATGGTAAATACTATAGAGATGTCTAAAGTAATTCTTGGGGACTTAGCACTATTCTCTCCATCTAATATATTTAAAAGAACTAAACTGGCAACAGGTTCTAAAACATACCCAGTTGTTGGTAACGAAGTTAATGAATGGTTTAATACTAATATGCCAAGAAAGTATGGAGAACATTCAGACGAATTAGTATCAGTAGTTAGATCAGATATTAAAATAGACGCACAATTTAAAGAAGAATATGTACAAGCAGTAACAAAAACTTTTGGAGAACTGGCTGGAGAAAACACAAGACAAGCTTTTACTGATATGGCCGAGTTTGATGGGGGTGGATTTATACACTTAGATGCTCAAAGAAGTTTAAGTTTAAAGTTGCAGGAATGGAGCACAAAGCAGGAGGCAGCATTTCAAAGAGTTGAGGAGGGCCAATTAATGACTCCCGAGACGTTGGCGTACTTCCCAGATATGAAGCCACAATATTTTGGAGATTTCCAAACAGGACAGCTATCATTAAAGGCGGCGTATAAATTTGCATTGTTTCCAATACATGAGAATATGGCTGATCCTAGATCTACATTAGCTTTATTAGCTAATAATATGAGAAACGAGAAGGTTGATATACAAGTTTTTGAAAGTGTATCTAAGATAGGAGGAGTTGTACAGCCAGACGGAGAGTTTTTAAATATGTACGAAGAAGGTATAATAGAAGCTGTAAATAAAGACACTCTTACACTTGAAAACCATAGCGCTTTACTTTATAATCCTATTACTGCAGAGACTTCAAGACAGATATTAGAAACTGGATTAATGGGTATGCAAGTTAAGCAGGATGCTAGCTTACATTATAGCACAACTGTAGGTACACAAGAAAGAACACAGATAAAGTCTAATCTATACGAAAACGGAGAGCTGGTTGAAGAATTTGAAGATTTAGCAGACACTATTAGATTGATGGACGAAGCTTACGAAGGAATTACTGAAAAAGGAATCGATGAGCTAGTTTCTAGAACAGGATTAATTTTAAGAGACGGTCAATATACTTTTGCTAACAACAGTACTCAGTTAATTGAATCTTTTATTGTAGATGAAATGCAATCTAGAGATATGTCTAGGCATTTAACAGATTCAGTTTCACACTTGCTACGTAAAGACGCAAGGTTTGTAGACTTACTGATGTCTAAACCTAAAATAGAAAATTTATTAATGAGTTTATCTATAGCTTCTACTGTAAAACAAAAGACTAACGGGTCTATGATGGTACAAAGAGCTAGTAGTGGGTTTGAATTAGGAGCTAAAGCACTTAAACAAAAAGATTTTGTATTAGATGAGTCATTAGAGTCTTTTGAAATGAATCCATTAAAGTTCTACCATAAAGGAGAAGGAGGAAAGATAAATGCAATGCAGGTTATGCTTCCTCACCACTTTAAAGAATTGATGGGGGTTAATCCTAATATCAATGATGGTATGTTTGATAAAGATCTATTTAAACTAATTGGTTTCCGTATTCCTACAGAGACCTTAGCATCTATAGAGTTTATTGAGGTGGTAGGATTTTTACCTGAAGGGTATACATCAGTCGTAGTACCATCCGCAATAGTAGGTAAATCAGGATCGGATTTTGATATTGATAAATTAACATTATATTTCCCTAACTACGAGATTGTAAAAGGTAAGTACCAAAAAGTACCATTCCTATCTGGAACTAGTGATGTTTCAGCACTAGAGAGACTTAAAAAACTTAGAACAACTGAGCCTTCTACATACCTTGCATTAGTAACTAAATTTTTACCTGCAAGCGAGAGAGCAAGTTTAGAGTCTTTACTAACTTCAAAAGCTACTATAAACAAAGTGCTTAGAGTTTTAAAGAACAATGTATCTACTAAAGATGTAATAAAAGACATTAAAGAGACTACACAATATTTAAACACATCTACATCACTTCCTGTAAAAAAACTTTATGAGACGAGATTAAAAGAATTAAATTTAGATTTCTTAAATCTTGTTGAAAATACTGTACTTCCTGAGATGTTTGAGAATCTGAAAGATTATGAAAGTTTAATCTCTGGTTTAAAAAATATACAGATAAAATTACAAGAGATAGATAATGCTTTATTACCTGACTTCCGTGAGATGCCAATAGTTATGCAAAACACTAAAAAGGCACTACAAAATGTAGTATTAGATGCCCATTATAGTATATTAAGTCATCCAAACAATTATGCAAATATCCTTACACCTATTGGAGCTTCTAATTTTAAAAATTTAAGAGACGTGGTAGTAGGATTAAAAACTAATAGAGGTAAAGCTAGACTTGCAGAACTAGATGCTTTGACTAGAGCATTAACACCTGCTGAAAGTGCTGAAATATTAAGGATTAGTAAAATGTTATCTACTTTTGAAGATAAAACATGGTCTCAAGCGATTTCTTTTACTAATATTATTAATAAGTCTGCTAATATGTGGTCAGGATTAGGAGGGGTAGGAGTAGCAGCTACAAACTCTGTAGATCATGTTAGAGGTCAGCAGATAGGATTACAGGTTAATCCTTTATATCTAAAAGAAAATCCTGATGCAGGATTATGGTTTGAAGGATTTAGTCCAAACTCACTTAATTTAGGTAGACGTAAAAACATTAAGCAAAGCCTAAACGTTAGCACTGCATTGTCCGAGCTAGCCAATGGATATGTAGATGTAACGGCTGACGATTGGGTATATATGGTTAACGCTGGATTAGATTTTGCGTCTGTGTGGACCACTTATCTAAGAGGAGGGCCAGATATTATGACATTTGGGCTATTCATGAATCAGCCTATTGTGGATCGATTCTTAGAACTAAAAAATATAAAGCAATCAGCATTTAGAAATACATACGACAGTGCTGGTATAAGATATGAAAGTAACTCTTATATAATTCAAACATTAAGAAAAGAATTAAAACAAGCTGCTAAGTTGCCTAATAGATTGTTAAGTGATCGTGAATTAGCTTCTATGGTAGGAAAGTCTATAGAAATTATGAATTCAGATGAGCTTGCGGTGCAGCTACAAGTGATTAACATGTTAGAAGCTCAGATGGAATTAAGTGATCATACTAGAAATATACATTTAGCTACTGCATATGACACTAACACACCTAAAGACAGAGCTTCTATTAAATACAGAGAAGTATTAAGAAAGGTAATGCAAGAGGAGGGAGTATTTATAGATAGAAATGGTCGAGATGCTGTAAATAGTATATTAGCATTACCGGTATTAAAAGGATTTAGCCAAGCAACACACACATTCCCTAAGATGTTTAAGGGTTTATTTGCTAGTGAGTCTTTAGTTAATTATGAAGAAATTGCCGAGAATTTTATAAGACAAGGTATTAAAGAGAATATTTCAGAAGAAGATATGATCTACAGATTAAATAGATTTGAAAACCATGTTATTACACACACATTACACAATTCTGCTTTAAACTCTAATGATAATACAAAATTAAAATCTAGAGCAAGATATTTAATGCAAGGTTTATCATCATTACCTAGAAGAATAGCCGGGTATAAAAAATCTATGAATAATCTTTTATTAGACGAGCTACATCCAATACTACAATCTCATACTAATAATAAGCATCCTGAATTTAGTGTAGATAATTTAATGTTAAGACGTAAAAAATTAGCTCCTAGAGATTTAGAATTATTAGGAGACTCGTTTTTAGAATTATATAATACTCCTAGTACTAAAACACTAGCCGAAGAAATTTTATATTTTAGTTTATTACAATCAGGTATGAATTTTTCTCAAATTTCTATATTCCACGCAATTCCAGATCACATTCTTGTAGATATGGCGGAAGAAGTAGTAGGAGGATTAGAAGGAAGTGCTGTTAATTGGGCAGAAATTATTAATAGTTTTTATGCTAATAGTTGGAAAGATGGTAGAATATCTACATATGTGGGACGAAGTAAACTAAAACAATTTACAGGATTTAAAAGAGAAGAAAACCAGGGAGTAACTCCAGTAGGTAATTCTCTAAAAGGATTTCAGGAAGGTCTATTAGGAGTTCCAACTCTTAGTAGAGATGCAAATAGAATGGCAATGACTGTTTCTGTTCCTTTAGTTAGTAATAAGCAGATAGCAGAATATAGAAAAGTAGGTAAAACTCCACCTAAAGCTACAAAAATGTTTATTAAAACAAATGATACTGTTAACGTTAAAGGAAAAGATTTAACTATATTTGCAGAGTTAGATAAAAAAGGTAATGGTAATAGGCATGTGGAAATAGGATACGGAAGTATACATACTGCTAATAGAATTGTAGATGCACAATTTATTCCATCTACAGTTCAACCTCTAGGATTAAAGTCTGTTAGAGAAGCTATTGCTAAAGGTGATATATCTAAACTAGTATTAAATCAGGATTTAAAAACTCAATCAGGAGGAGATGGTATAATTAAAACAGTAGACAATGCTGTATTAAAAATACGTAAGCTGGGTGCTTATAATAGACAGCAATTAGGTAAAGAGGGTGTAAAAAATTCTTTAGGTATTACAACTATAGACAACTTAATGAAACAATCAGGATTAATAAGTTACCCTTATTACTCGAAAATATTTGCAGCATCTAACTTTGTAAAAACAAAAACAAAAGGTTCCGTACATATATACGAAGTAGAGATATTAAATACTGGGTACTTTACTGCTGATAATATAATGGAAGGTAAACAAGAAAGTACTGGGGAAGAAACTAGAAATAAAATCTCTAAAGATATAGCAAAGAAAACTGCAGCACAAATACAAGCAGCTGAGGATGCAATTGCTAAATTTGAAGAAGACTGTTAAAACTAAATAAATATGGCGTGTAGAGTAATAAGAAATAAAAACAAAGAAATTGTAACTGTTTACGCAGAGAATGGTAATGAGTCTAAGTTATATAAGGATTTACTAGCTTCTAGATATGCGGCACAAGGAGAAAATATGCGGCTTAAAGAAGTTAAAAATGCTACTTTAGAGTTATATGCCATGAAAGATACTCCTCAATTTAAAGAGTGGAAAAAAGGTAGGAGTAAAGTACTCGACACTAATAATGAGCCTAAAGTTGAATCTCTTTTATCTTATGAGGCCTCAATTATTTCTGAAGCTGCAATAGCAGGAGAAAGTATTAGTCAAGACATTTCTATAGTTGCACAAATAGAACGTCTTTTAAATACTAATGATACATTTGTTAAACAGAATCTCCCTGTTTTAACTCAATATTTAAATACAAATTTACCAGGGGTTAACTTTACTGTATCTAAAAATAATATAGTTACCGCAGCAAATCCAGGCACACTAACACAAATATACGATTCAGTTGCTATTGAAGAAGTACTAAATGGGTTACCTCTCGTAATAGAAAGTTTAGAATCTGTAGAAACTAAATTATCTTCTCTAGCTAAGAAGTTAGGGGTTCAGATAAACTACAAAGACCAGGTTGAGTATATAAAACAAGATGGTACTAGAGCTACAGTTCAATCTACGGCTAATAGTTATCTAAAATTAATAGATATAACTAAAGGAGCAGACATTAAAAATTTAACAGAGGAAATGGCACACATAGTGGTAGACACCCTAGAAGCAGCTAATAGCCCTTTATTTTATTCTATGTTTAATGAGATTGAAAACCATAATAGGTATGCTGAGATATATGATACATATAAAGAAATTTATAATAACAATACTCGTAAAATTAAAAAAGAGGCTATAGGGCAAGTTATAATGGAAACTATTATAAATGATAGTTTAGAGACAGAGTCCTTGGATTCCTCAAGGGTGAGACGTTGGTGGGACAAAGTGATGGATTATTTAAGCAATTTATTTAGCAAGATTTTTCAGGATCCGTACACTAAAGCGGCCCAACTTATGTTAGAAGATGCAGTAGAGGCGGTAGATGTTCTTACTAAAAGTGAATACTACGCTAGAGTCGAGGAAAGTAAAGAGAATACTTCAGAGGTAGAACAAAAGGTAATCCAAGATACTGGCCAGGATATACAAGCACTGGTAACAAAATTGAAAAATCATAGTGCAGCTTTACAAATAGAAAGAGTTAGAGCTGAGGATTTAGATGGAGTATCTCCCGCTATTGTAGAAGATGACGGTAAAGTTGATAGGTATACAGGAGTTCCTAATGGGATGTTTCATGGGCACACAGTATTTGGAAGGGTGTCTGATGATGCACAAAAAGCATTTATTAAAAAGGTGGGTAAGAATAAAGCTTCAGAGATAAACAATGCTCCATATAACATTATTAAGAGGCAGCACGGTACTGCAGGGCACCATACTCTACAGTTAATATCAGAAGCTATATTAAGTAGCAAAAAAAATGTTTTGCTTAGTGAGGCAAAAAGATTGTCTCCATACACACAGGGACAATTTGATAAACTAGTTACTGCGGTTACTAAAGTACATAAAATAGCTAATGAGACTCAAAAGGGCATAGACAATAAACAAAAGCCTACTATACTGCTCGAGAACACTATAGTTAATAGTGATAGTAATCCTACTGTAGGGGGTAGTATAGATGTATTAGTTATATATAGTGATAATACTGCTTCAATATTTGATTGGAAGTTTGTTACGCCGCAAAGAGATCCTTATGTAACAGGTTATGGGGCAAACACCAGGCTTGCAGAATTTCCTTTCTTAGATAAATTAGATGGATATGATATTCAAATAGGACATTACAAGAAAATGCTAACAACTAACTATGGTATAGCTAAGATAAGACATTCTAGAATAGTCCCTGTACATGTACGATTTAAATATGATAAAGTCAATAAAGAGTTTACAGAAGAGGTGGCATTAATTCAAGAAGGTACAGACAGTGCATATTTAGAGCACTTACCTGTAGCTAATGAATTAACTAATATAAAAACTATAGATAAGCTAATAGATCAGCAAATAAGAACTAGGAGAGATAAATTAATAGCTTATCAAACAGCTAGACCAGAAACAAGAGATAAACTAAAGCTTCAAATTGACCAGTTAACGCAAAATATTCAGAGTTTACAAGTTAGGCATGATGTGGCTACTACTATAGATGGAGGAGTAGCATTAATGAACCAAATAAATGAGAGGCTTCATGAAAATAATGAACTAAATGATGACGGGTCTATTAATACACGGTATATTAAGACTAGTGAGCTGCTAGACATGCAAGAAAGATTAGCTTTTTATGATGCAATTATGGAGGCTAATGATTATATGAAGCTTATTAAAGTTAATGATCCAAAATTATATAAAAAAATTGAAGCCTTAATTGAAAAGTATGCTGCGGGATTTGGATTAACTAAAACAGCTATACAATTAAAGTTAGATGAAAGGGCAATAGAACTAGGAAATAAAGAAGGAGTACAAGTAACTAAATTATCTAGAGAAATAGGGTGGAGATCAAAACAATTCCTTAACTTATCTCAAATACAAGAACCAGCTTTTGAAGCCTTATATAAATTAGTAGATAGAGATAATAATTTAACTCGTCAGAGAGTTAATGATTTAATAGAGGAAGTAGAATTAGCACAGAGAGCCTTAGAAGATGATGGTTCTCTACCTAATGGTGTTAAAGTATATGACCTAATACTTAACCCAAAAACTCATAATTTACAACCTAAATATAAAGCAGAGTTTTGGGAGTCTAGAACCAGTGCTTTGGAGTCTAAAGATTGGAAGTTTTTTAAAGAGCACTATAAACTAAAAGATGATTATAAGGACCTACTTAAACATTATAAAGATTTAGCATTTGATGCAATTGATTTAAGATACCCTGACACAATTGATCAATCAGGAAAGGTAGTAGGTAAAGTACAAGAACTTAAAAGACAAAATGCTAAACTGAGATGGTTAAAAAGATTTGATGTTGTTAATCATCCTGAAACTGCCTGGTTAAACAAAGCATTGTATTTAATAGCAGAACTAAACGAGGATGTCATGGAGAAGCATATAACTCAAGAATATGATGTTATACGTAAAAATGCAAATCTTAAGAATTTTTATGATCTGCATGTAACTAAGATGTTACAATTTAAAAAGATAATGGGTGCTAAATACGGACATAACTTTGTAGGTAATATACATAGAGATATATTAGATAGTGTATTCCACGGTAATTTAAGCGCCTCAAGCTTATACGAGTCTATGATGGATGGGCTGCAGGTTAGAGAGCACAATTTAATGTACGGACAACGTGATATGAATACCGGAGAACTTAAGAAAAGTATTCCAAAGTTATATTTAATACCTTTAAAAGATGCTAATGATAATATTGATCCTAGTTTAAAGTCTAAAGATTTAGCTAAAAATCTTATTTTAATGGGAACAGCCGCTTTTAATTATGAACATAAGTCTAATTCTTTAGATGAAGCATTAACGTTAGAAGCAATGTTAAAGAACAATAGCTTTGGAGAAACAATGCGTACTGAAGCCGGTGAAATCTTAAAGAACTTAGCAGGAGAATATGAAAGTAGAAGAGTAGGGACTCCTGCCGCTAACTTAGAGGCTTTTCAAAAGTTTTTAAATTACTATTGGTATGGGGCTAAAAAAGGACAGAAAGATGTTAGAAGAAAAGTAGGTAATACTGTTATTAGTACAGACAGAGCAGTTGGAGCCGCGCGTAACTATTTAGCATTAAAATATTTAGGGCTTGCAGTAATTCCTGGTATGGCCACATATTTAGGAGGTAGAACCAACCTTTTATACCAAGCGGTGAAAGGAAGGCATATAACTAAGAAAGGTTTTAGGGAAGCTACTAAAAAGGGATTTGCTATGGATGATACTTATAGAGCATTTGCAGAGCATTTTGAAGTGTATCAAACAGATTTAAAAACTAGAAAAGCTAATGATTTATCTGCAAATAGTGCTACTAAAATTTTGACTGGAGATAATTTCTTTGCACCATATAGATTAGCGGACGAGGCTATAGATAGAACCGTGTTATATTCAATGGCCCTTAACCATGGTATAGATGAAACAGGTAAGATTAAAAGGCTGCAACAATTACCTGAAGGGGCTAAAAATTTAGTTGAACTATCAACCACAACAGAAAATAAAAATTGGAAGAAAGGAAGTGTAATGAATAAATTCAATTTAGAAATTGAAGGCTTAACAAAGGAGGAGTATATTCGTTTTAGAAACATGTCTAGAAAAGTATCCAGACTAGTAAAAGGTAGTATGTCTAGTGAAGATATAAATTTAGTTAATACAAGTACTTTAGGACAAGCTATGATGCAATTTAAAAACTGGATGCCTGGTACTATGGAAGCTAGATTTGGAAATTTAGAATGGGATAATATATTAGAATCCTTTGAAGAAGGAACTTGGAAGTCTTGGAGCAAAGATCAAATATTAATGGAAGGTGAGCTTCAATCATATACTGCACTAGTAGCTAAAAATGTAATGAGGCTAGGGCTAGAAGTAGCAACATTTGGTGGTTATAAATATAATGCTGATGAAAAAAAGATGAGGTATCATTTCGATAACTATGTTAATGAAATGGTATTATTAGGAGACCAAAAATTTATAAGTGCTTTAGGTAATGAGGCTAAATTAGAAGAGCTTTATCACGATTTTATAGACATGAAACGTCAAAATATTAAAGCTTTTGCGTCTGAGTTAAGAACTGTATTATTATTTTTAATGTCTATTGCTTTTATGGGAGGAGACTTTGATGATGATGGAAAAGCAGATTATAGAGAAACTTGGGCGGGTAGAACTTTGTACAGATTATTAAATAGAACGTATTTAGAGGTAGGATATTATGCAGATATGAATGAAATGCAAAGAGTTTTAACAGCTCCAATGCCAATTGTAAGATTTGGGGTAGATATATTTAGATTAGTAAAAAACACTCAAGATGAATTTACTGATTGGCTTTATGGTGAGAATGCACCTAACGATCCTACACCGTGGTTTTATTACGGATCTGATTGGATACCAGGATATAACCAAATGGGAGGATTCTTTGAAGTATTTGAACAAGATAAACAAAAAACAAGATAGTATTATGAAAAAAATAAAATGTAGTAAAAAATATCAACAAACTAATATGGGACTAAGTATATCAGGCCCACTATACGATATGAATGGTAAATGTTATGCAAATTGTGCACAAAGAAGTTTTGTACCTAAACACAATCTTTCTATTGGTAGTAAATTTGATGTAGATAATAGCGGCGTTGGCATGGGAGGGTATGGTAGTTATACTCTTAATCCTAATCCAGGTAGAAGACAAGAAGGTTTCAAAGGGTCTATAGGAGCAAATTATGGAGTAACAATGGGCGGTGTTAACTTTTCAGATTTTACTGGAGGAGATACTTCTAATACTACTCCTACTTTTAAACCTTATTCTAATGCATTTTTAACTGCCGGGTATGAAGGTGAAGTTGGATCAGCAGGTAGTTACAAAAATTATTTAGCGGGAAGAAGAGGGGATCCATTAAAGTGGGGAGTTGGCGCATATCTTAGAAAGGATATTTTAAATAATAGTGGAACTACTGTTGGTGGATATGCTAATTATGGAAAACTTAATCTTTCTGGAGGGGTTAATTTACAAACTGGTAAGCCAGAAGCTAAACTTGGACTTGGAATACCTATAAGCTAATGAGTTGTAAAAAAGAACCATATAAACCGTTACCAGACTATTTATCTATAGGGCCTTCAGACATACATGGGGCTGGTATTATAGCACAAGATGATATACCAAAAGATATTGAGATAGGTATTAGTCATGTATATGATCCAAATTTTCAGCATGAGTATATACGTACGCCACTTGGCGGATTTATGAATCATTCAGAAAATCCTAATTGTGAACTTATAGATGATGATGAGAATACGGATTATAAAAAGATCAGGACAATAAAGAAAATTGAATCTGGTAAAGAGCTTACATTAAAATATTCAATGTATGATCTTTGCGATTATTTAGAAAAATAAAAATGAAAATACGACCAACAAATAAATATAAACTATATCAAGAAACTAATAACTCAAGTGATGGGACTAAGATTACTTCAGATGATGAAACATATGGAGGAGCTATTAATTGGTTTAATGATTATATAAACAGTGGGCAGTATAACGAACTTCTTAGGAGGACTGAGGAAATTTCAGGGTCTCCAAATACTTATAGTGGTATTCGTAGTACTGAAGAGAATCCTACAGGAACTTCTCCCGGGTTAGCTACTCAAAACACTAAAGAGTTTATGAAAAATCCATTAATATATTCTCCTGAAGGTAGAACTGAAATCTATGACTTACATAATCATGGTGATGTTGGTTCTTATTATAAAAGATTTGGTGAGTACGCTAAACCTGGTCCTGATGGGACAAAGAATCCAAGAATCTTGTTAGGACATGACGAATTAAAGATGGAAACTTTTGGAGAAGGTATGGGGCATGATGCTGTACTTGCACACGAGTTAGGCCACACTGATGACAATCAAATGACTATTGATAATGAGGTGAATGAGTATATTACATCAAAAAACAAATTAGTTACAGAAGAAGGAAAGACTGGCAGTATGCTGGAGGCCTTTGGAAATCCAGGAAGTTATCATCATGACGCTGCTGCAAATGAAACTAGAGCGGATTTAATACAATTAAGATATGAGATGCAAAGAGATGGTATATTTAACTCAACCGGAGAGAAATTTAAAGAATTTAAGAAAAAACATCTAAAGAAAGTAAAAGGCAAGAAAGGAATAGGCCAGAGACTATTTAATAATTTTTCAGATGAAGATATTATAGATCTTATGAATAATATTGCTAAGGCAGAGCCAGTAGACGATGGGTTAGAACCTCCTGTAGAACTAGTATAACAACGGTGTTAGATAAAAAAAATAAAGGGAGATAACAAAAACGTTACCTCCCTTTTTTTATGATGGCCAAATCACTATTAACATCACATTGACATTTTTAATAGTAATAAATACCCAATTAAATCATCTACTGTATCTTCTGTCTTATCATTAATTCCTTTATTTTTTATTCTAGCTAACTTATCATCTATTCTAGCACATATAGCTTCAGTAGCATCTAGTCCACTAAATATATTAGTAGGGTTTAATGCTGTATTTCCATATGCTTTGTTCTTTTCTTTTAATAAATCCGTAATTGCTTTAACTTCTATGTCTAATCTTTCTCCAAATTCTAATGTTTTTCTATGTTGAATAGGCCCTGAGCTGCTCCTAGTCCATAATTTATCTATATCATAGTCTACTCCAAATTCCATTCCCGCAGGAACTGACATTATTACTGCAGGCGATACATTAGCAGGTATTGTGTAAAAACACATGTTACCTTCTAATGAACACAATTTTAACTCTGTCTTCTTTAATTCTGCTATTTTGTATGTTTGTCCTATTACTCCTCTAGAGTAATGTTCTGTGTGTGCGCTTAATGTTACTATATCATTTACTTTCATTATAATAATTTTTTAGGTTTATAAATTTTTGAATCATAAATCTCTTTACTGTCTACTATACTTAATAGCTCTGACTCGTCAGGAAGATGTGCACCTAGTATCTCTTCTAAAAGTTTTTTCCTTTTAGCAGATTTAAATAATACTTGGCAAATTTGACTGTCTTTATCTAAATTAAAAAATTCTAAAATATGTAATTTATACATTTTAACTAGTTTAGAATATTTACCTTTAATAAATTTATTATATTCCTTTCTGTATTTGTCTGGAACATTAAATACAAATAAAACATGATAAGGATCTATATCTTCTACCTCCCTAAAATAACTAAATTTCTTAAAAGCTTTTTCTAATTGTAAAAATAAAGGATCAGAAGACCATCTGTACAGTAATGCTATACAATCTGAATTCTTCTCAGTTCCTATGAAAACATTTACTAGCTTGTCTAGCATAAAAAGTTCTTTATGCGGGCCTATCATAGGTAGTAAATAATAAAAAGATTTTGTTCTTTTTGCAACTGATACTTCATACACTAAAATGCCTCCAATTAACTTTTCTTCTATTATGTTTATTTTATATTTCTGCTTACGCACTTCTATAGTTAATCCTAAAGTTAAACAAATTTCTTTTTCAGTGTCTCCATGTAAAGAATGTATAACTTTATCAATCTTATGAGCTGTTAGCGCTTTAGTGCCTCCGCCAATTCGTACCGTTAAAGGGCTCACAATTGAGTATGTTAGGTCTTTACATTTTACTGCCATAAATCTTCTTCTTTTAGTTCAACACTGCGTGTTATTAATTCTGGTACCTCTATTCCAACTGTTAGTGCTACCTCTTCTACGGTTTTTAGTATATATATAAGTTGAAATGTTTCTCCAAATTTAGAGATTCCTTCGTGAATTCCAAACTTTTCTATATATTTTTGTAAAACAAAAGTAGGCATTTGATCTGTATTAGGACTTTGTAACCAAGCATCTGCAGTTTTAGCTCCTACTTTTGGTATGCCTTGTATACCATCTGTACTGTCCCCCATAAGCATTTGTTTCCATAAAAATGTTAATGCTTCTGTTTCAGTAACTTCTACAAATTCTGCTTTACCATAATTATAATGTTTACCTATATTTTGGTATAATACATCTTTATCTGGACTACATATCACAGTATTTTCATCATGGTATATAGACACCAAGTCGTCTGCTTCCAATTCAGAGACAGATGTAAATCCCCATGTTTGTTTTAAATATTCTCTTATAGCAGGAAATATAATAGGTTTATCCCCATGCTTTCTATTTCCCTTATAAGGCCTGGATATAGCCGCAGAGTATCTAAAACATTTACCCTGTGTAAGAAATCCCGCATACTGTGTAGCACCTGTTTGTTCGAATATCTGTTGCAGCCTACCATCTAAACTGCTTAGAGCCTCTTCTAGGGTAGGCTTTCCCATTTCATAATAGATAAGACTGTCGCCATCTATTAATGCTGTTTTTTCTTTCATTTATTTAATTTTTAATGGTTAAACATATTAGGGGAGGATCTCTGAGTATTCAGACCTTAAGTCTAAAGTACAATCCTTCACCTCCCCCTCTATGCAATCAATTAAACACGAGTTGCACAACAACTCTTCACAGTTAGTCTTGCATATACTTCCTGTACTCGGGTTTAACTTGAACTTTAAATGTATACAATTCCCTATTATGGATTTGTATCTCTTCTCTACATTTCACTTCTAATGCTCTAAAACATTTTGAATCTAACATATCTCGCTCTTCAAAATATTTAATAGCCTGTTCAGCATTACATCTAGCTAACGTATCTATATCATGCTTATCTAGCCAATACATAACATCTTTGTTTCTATTGTAATGGTAAGAGTTACGACTTAATAGGTCAGCGCTTTCATATAATAAGAATGGTTCTCCTGTAGGATCAATAGTAGGAATTATTTTTCCTGCCATCTCATACTCTTCATCAGAAACACTATAACCATCAATCATTTTAGTAATATCTTCCATTAACTCTTTAGTTATAGGAATTCTATTAGCAGATTGATTAAGAATAGTATCGGTTTCAATAACTTGCATATCCCCATTATCAATTAAACCGGCTAAAGCTAAAGACATGTTACTAAAGACATAAGAATCATAAGGAGCACTAACATAATCTATATTATGCTGGTAAGAATCTCCTAATGATCTTTTATCTAGAATAACATTGTTACCATGCTTTTCATAATAATCTTCAACGGCTGTTCTATGCTCATTAGAATAATACCCATTAGTAAGTTTAAACATCATCTTAGTTTGTGGTATAGGAGCTACACTAGAATATACATCATAAAAATTAGTATGTGGTACAATAAAATCAGCTTTTTCATAATCATTAGTTATACCAATTTTATGCTCTTTAAGCGCTGCTTTTAATCTGTCTGTTGATACATTATGCATAGGTAATACAAAAGCTCTTTTAACCGTTGTTAAATCAGAAGTTGTTTCTGTAGTTAAAAGCTCTTTTATTTTATCATATTGACTCTCTGACTCAGACAGCTGTACGTCTTCGATGTCTAAATTATTCATCATAAAACCTACAGTCACTGAGTCTATAAATCCCAAGTCTTCTATTAACTCGGGGCTTATTTCACTGTGGTGTATATTTTTACTTGCCATAATTATTTAATTGTCATTTTAATGATGGCTGGATTCATCATCATTTGGTTAAACTTTTGCTTATTTCCATTAAATATAGTCCTAACTACCAAATACTTTAAATCATCAGTAAAATAGCTTCCTGTGCACAGCGTAATCAATCTCTGTTGCATTTTTGGATTTACGGTGTCTGTTTTAGAGAAAGCGACAGAGAAATTGGCTACACGAGTAGCTAAAAGGCTTGCTATATCTGCTCTATAACTATCACCAGAACCTATACACTCTCTTAAAGCCGGTAATACAACCTTTTCATCGCCGTGTACTATCTCCTTTGGTGTAACTAGTTTATCTAGTTTGTTATTAATAAACGTCGTAAACATAGAAGCGAATTCATTTCCGACGGATCCTTCACCAATCATTTGAATTAGCGGCAATTGGTCCTCAAACTTCTTTATACTTGAGATACTGTTAAAGAATGTTGATATAGAACGCGCGTTAGTTTCTTGAGTCACCAACTCCGGGTGCATTAACAAGAAGTTAATACATCTAGTGTCTATCTCGTTTTCTTCCGCCCATCTGCCCCATACATCTATATCAAACTTTAAGTTTGCTGTAATGTAACGAGTCTTTTGAGCTGAGTCAACAGAGTTTACCATGTAATCACCATTGTCAGGATTAGCAGTTAATATAATATGCCAATCTTTAGGAAGGGTCCATGATATATATTGCTGCCTATCAACTAGTTCCATACATGCTTGGATAAATCTTGTATCTGCACGGTTCCAGTCATCTAGTAATAATACACCACCGGCTTTCTTATCAGCAATCCACTCCGGGGCTGAATAAGACATTCTACTTTTACCAGTAGTTTGCCATCCTCCTTTAGAATGATCATTAACTGCTACTTCATCTACCCATTTACCTCGCTTTTTACCATCTTTTTCTATCCACATTTGGAATTGTTTTATAG
>Ga0208158_1000076_pt1 | contig 46613 bp, 44 predicted proteins | sample 8_EtaG_FD_184081 | JGI IMG/M metagenome (GOLD analysis project Ga0208158, IMG submission 184081) | Marine viral communities from the Subarctic Pacific Ocean - 8_ETSP_OMZ_AT15162 metaG (SPAdes) (version 2) | ecosystem: Environmental > Aquatic > Marine > Oceanic | place: Pacific Ocean | collected...
GATGGAGCCACTGGGGTATATCCCTCCGGCAGAAGCTGAGGCAAACTACTATCGGCAACTTAACAGTCAGGCCGCTATGGCAGCGTGACTTAAACCAACGGGTCTCCGCGATACCCGGGGCGGTTCAGTTTTATGAAATATTCACCGGAACGCCGCGACGCCATTTTACGCAAGCTACTGCCACCGAATAACCGGCCGGTTGCCGTAGTGGCGGAGGAAGAAGGTATTTCCGATGCCACCTTGTACAACTGGCGAAACGAAGCCCGAAAAAACGGACAATTGCTGCCAGATCATGGTTCCGATCCAGAAGGCTGGAGCTCCCGCGATAAGTTCAATGCCGTACTTGAGACCGCCGCGCTGAGCGAATCCGAGTTGAGTGAATATTGCCGCAAACGGGGTGTTTACCCTGAACAAATACATCGCTGGCGTCAAAGCTGTGAAACGGCCAACGATCGTGATGGAAAGGTCGAAAAACGCTCTAGTGAAGCGGTCAAGCATGAGCAAAAACGCACCCGACAACTTGAACGTGAACTGAAGCGTAAAAATGCCGCCTTGGCTGAAACGGCCGCCTTGCTGACCTTGCGAAAAAAGGCCCAGGCGATCTGGGGGGACGAGGACGACTGACCAGCACCCGAGATCGCCAGCATGTTATCGAGCTGGTTGATGAGGCGCGTGCGAATGGCGCGCGCCTGAAAAGCGCTTGTGCCGAGTTGGGCATTGGTAGCAACACCTATCGCCGCTGGAACACCGGTGATGAAGATGGTCGGCCAACCGCACCAAAACACACACCGCCTCATGCCCTGACCGCGATGGAGAAAGCCATGATCCTGGCCGTTTGCCACCAGTCCGATTACGCCAGTCTGCCACCGTCTCAGGTCGTGCCGCTACTGCTGGATGATCATGGCTGGTACATCGCCTCAGAATCGTCGTTTTATCGCGTTCTGACTGAACACAATGAGAACCATCGCCGGGGCTCTCGACCATCCGGACGAGTGGGCCCGCCACGCCGGCACGAGGCAACCAGACCGAATCAGGTCTGGTGCTGGGACGTGACGTATCTGAAATCCACCGTCCGGGGTCGATTCTTTTATCTGTACTTCATGCTCGATGTCTACAGCCGCAAGATCGTGGGTGCCGAAGTGTTCGATGCAGAAAGCGCCACCCATAGTGAAATCGTGCTGCGCAAAGCGCTGCTCCGTGAAGGCTGTATCACGAACCCACCGGTGGTGCATTCGGACAATGGCAGTGCCATGAAAGGCGGCACGTTGCCAGCAACGTTCGAGAAACTGGGTGTCACGCCGTCCTACAGCCGGCCGCGTGTGTCTAACGACAACGCCTATATCGAATCGCTGTTCGGCACCACCAAGCAGCGCCCGGAATACCCGCCTGAAGGCTTTGAGAGCCTTGAGTTGGCGCGTGACTGGGTGAAGGTCTTCATCACCTGGTACAACACAGAGCATCGCCACAGCGCCATTCGTTACGTGACACCGGCAGATCGTCATGCGGGCAAGGATGCTGACATATTGGCTAACCGCAAAATGACGTTACTCAAAGCCAAAGAAAGGAACCCTGGCCGGTGGTCAACCGGTATTCGAAACTGCGAGCCAGTCGGAGCCGTGTGGCTGAACCCGCTACCGGAAGAGCAAACTGTTAAAGAGCAATACGCGGCTCATTAGAGCCTAAATAAACCAGGTGCCAACTACCTTGACAGACGACGGGATGGCCACGCAAGAAGCGCGGACGCTTGGGGTGTCGATCTTATCGATCACCGGGTATCCGGAATCATCTGGAACGGAATTTCCCAGCTCCGGAGCCAGACACCAAGTGGGTGACGGATATTACAGAGATATCCACTCAGGAAGGAAAGCCCTTTCTATGCGTAGTTCTCGACCTGTTCAGCAAGCTGATCGTTGGCTGGCCGATGCATCACCGGCAGGATCAGCTTATGGTGATTAGAGCCGTTGAGATGGCCGTTTGGCAACGACAGGGGAAAGTCCCGGTGATTTTGCATTCAGATCGAGGCAGTCACCAGTGGAGACTATCAGCGATACCCCGGCAGCAACCGCCTGGTGAGTAGCATGAGCGCGGTCGGCCATTGTGGTGATAATGCAGCCTGCGAGGGGTTCTTCGGAATGCTCAAACGAGAGCGAGTTCACCACCGGCGCTACCGCACTCAGAACAAAGTGCGGGCCGATGTATTCGGCTACATTGAGCGGTTCCATAATCCCATGATGCGACGTAGAGTTGCCATTCAGGACCGGAAGTTGTCAGCCGTCTTAAAACCGTCCGTGGAAACGGGGTAGAACCCCTTCGCTACTGATCAAAACTGTAGATTATTTACTGGGCGTTGGATTAGCCCTTTCACAGGCGATGTCATCCTGAATGCTGCGGATATCAATCATGTTGTGCCATTAGTTTGGGCTTGGGTGGTCGAAAGAAAAACGAGAATGGTTTGTGAATGATCCGACCTACTAGCTTCCGGTGAAAGCTAGTCTGAACCTTTGCAGGGAAAGTAAAGATCCGGATGAAGACTGCCTTCGACTAGCGAATACGGTTACGTCGCAAGGTGCAAACGGATCGTGAAGTTGTACGGTCTGACGCCAAAGCATACTGAATCGGCGTCGTCGCAGTCCTTTTTGGAAAACTGCCGCCGTTGAAGCCTAGTGGATTGTAGTGATCCAAGTAACTACACGGCATGATCAGAAACTCACAGATTTAGCGCGCTTTAGTATGGTGCGTCAAATATGCGGGTTGTCGGTAGAGGGCAGTGTCGGCGACCGATACGTTAAGCCTGCGTGATTCAGTTGCGCATTACTGAGTGTGAATTCTCTTGTATCAGGCCTGCAGAAGCCATATGAATAAAAATAAATTTTAAAAAGGAAAATTAAAATGCAAGTAACAGCGTATAAATACTTTCTGACGTCGTCAAGAGTAGGCTCCGTTCGGAAAGCAGCGGACATTCTTCATGTAAGCCCGTCTGCCATAAGTAAACAAATAGCAAATTTGGAATATACATTTAAAGCAAAATTAATTAATAGATTACCGTCAGGAATAGAGCTTACTGAAGAGGGGAAAATACTCGCACGTCATATGGAAAAAACCGTTCGAGAAATGGAAATAGCAAAATCAAAGATTGATGAAATAAATGGTATTTTATCCGGAACAATAAAGTATGCAACTATAGAGGGGGTTGCTAAAGAGTGGGTGTTTCCTTGCATCAAGAGTTTTATAGAATCCTATCCGAAAACGAACTTTAATGGAAAAATATTAGGAAGTGATTCAGTATATGAAAAAATTAGATCTGGGAGTATCGACTTTGGCATTGTAATGGATACGAAAATTCCTGTAGATATTGAGGCTATACAGTATTTTGAAACTTATCTTGTTGTCGTGGTTAATAAAGATCATTATTTAGCAAATAAAGATAAAGTTAGTCTTACAGAAGTTGTTCCTTATGACTTGGTAATGTTAAATCAAAAGTTTTTAACGCGACAACTAATTGAACAGTCCATAAACGATATGAGTATCGACTTAAAAATAAATTTTGAACTTGATAGTATAGAAATGATAAAACACTATATTCGAGGTTCGGAAAGTGCAACGATATTACCACATTTTTGTATGCCAAAAAAGCCAAAAGATGATGGTCTTAGATATATAACAATAGAGAAATTCGAAGTTAAAAAATGTTTCACTATAGCTTGCAAGAAACCTGGACGACATCTAATAAAAGCAGCAAGTAGATTTATATCAAAATTGCTTGATGAGTCTAAAAATATAAATTATTTAGAGAGCAGTTGTTAGAATAAAGTAAATAAATGTAATGGTAAAGTAAGTGTAAAAGTCGGTAGGGCCATAAAATTTTGATTTTTAGGTTTTTTTGAAATAGATGTAATATTACTATTGCAGTTTCTCGAATAAATATAATATTCATGGCCTTTTAAATATAATCTGAACTTTCGTTTCGTAAAATTTATCATGCGGTTATGATCTGGTTTTATTATGTCCCTAGTTAGTATTATCACGTTTCTACTGAAAACGATTTTATTGGCTATCTATATACGATATAAATTATTTTAAAGTTTGTGTGGTGCTTTTTTTACCTAAACTTGTCTCAAGAATAAATAATCTCTAATCGATATGCAGTCCTCTTCTATATAAACCGAAATATAAAAGAGGGCTACTAACATCATTTATTAAAAATGAACGGCCTTTTTCTCCTCTTTGTCTACATGAACAGAAAGTACATCTGGCCTAGAATAATGACCAACTGGATCAAAATCCAACTTACTCTTTACTAATGTATTACTATCAATGGTGGCGTATATTATTGTATTTTTGTTGAAAACGGGGCCCGCAATAATTTCACCGAGCGGGCCAATAATTGTACTACCACCCCGCATCAAAATGACTTCAGGGTTGTCGCCAAGAGTGCAGCGATATTCTTTTTCGAAATCACCACGTTTTAAGAATTGACAAGCACTTATAACAAAACATCTCCCTTCCATAGCGATATGTTGCATAGAGGAAATCCAGGTATCTCTATCATCAGCAGTCGGCGCGCAATAGATCTCGATATCTTGGCCATACATTGCAGCACGTAAAGACGGCATATAATTTTCCCAGCATATTACAGCCCCTATTTTTCCAAGATCACTTTCGACAACATCCAAAGTTGATCCATCACCAAAGCCCCATACAAGTCTTTCAGAACCGGTCGGCATTAGCTTTCTTCTTTTACCGACTACTCCTTTCTCTGGGTCAATAAAGATCACAGAACAGTAGAGAGTGCTTCCGCCTTTTTCAATTAATCCCATTACTACAAAAATATTATTATCTTTTGCTGTAGAAATAATTTCCCTAACTTCATCGCCAGCAATTTCTACAGCACCGGAGTAATACTTAAGATAATCTTCTCGACCTTCGGGATGCCTTTTTCCGACTGGAGAATCAAAGGTTAAGCCTTTAGGATAGGTGCCTAAAAATGCTTCAGGAAAAACCGCTAGCTCAGCTCCATTGTCAGCAGCCTCTTTAATTAACTGGCATGCTTTTTTGGTTGTCTTGTCTGCGTCAAAAGGAACACTCGAATCTTGGACTACTGCAACTTTAACTTCATTCTTCATAATAACCTCTTTTTAGATTTTAATTACTTACATTATTTTCCATGTATTCCTCAAACATTCCATGAAAGTCTTCTACTGATTTTTTCTCCACTTTTTTCGTGAGTTTGCTGACTAGAAAAGTTGTCAAAATATTTACAATAATGCCAGAAATGCTTGCCCCAAATGGAAAATCTAATTGTGATATAGACATGAATGCCATAACAGAAACACCTAAAATCAATCCGGCAAATGCACCTTTTTCTGTGACGGACTTGAAATAAAGCATACCTAAAGCCGAAGGAACTAATTGCAAGCCTAGACCAAAGCCAAGTGATGCAATAGGAACTAGGAATCCTGCACCGCTCGGAAGCATTGCGAGAGTAAATATTAAAATAGTGAGAGACACAACTACAAATCTTGTAACCCAAGTAACTTTCTTACTATTCATGTCTTTATCAGTTAGTGCATCTACAACATCTTCAGCAACTAAGCTAGCTGATGAAAGAAGCTGACTATTAATTGTTGAAATTGCAGCGGCAAGAATCCCAGCTACAACAAACGCACCAAGAACAGGGAAATGAGTATTGAATATTTGAGGCAATATTGTATCGCTACTCTCAACAGTAACAGTTGGTGCTACACCAGGTATAACTGCGGCCATTCCTACTACAAGTGGAATTATTGCCATCATCCATGAGTTCCAAAACGGAGTTGCCATAGCGACTTTACCTAAAACTTTGGCGGAAGAAGCTGAATAAAATTTTTGCCACATGTGAGGTAGCACCCACGCTCCGAATCCAAGTCCCAGCCAAAGTTCAAGCATTCCAAGCGGGTTTCCAGAAACTTGATTAAGTTCAGGTTTGTATTCAGCAATTTTTTCGAAAACCTCAAAACCTCCGGAAAGTTTCAAGACATAAAAAGCTGTAAATATCAAAATTGAAGCAAAAAATATTCCCATAAATGAGTCAGTCCAAGCAGTCCCTTTAAATCCAGACCAAAGAACTATTATACCAACCATAACGGATGTAACTGTAACCCCCACTATATACGGAATTGCGCCATCGGTAAGTGATTCTAAAGCTTTTGCGCCGCCAATAACCTGAATTAACATCACAGGAACTAAAGCAGAAATACCAACTAAAGCTACTGCAATTCTAAGTCTATTGCTATTGTAATAGTGATTTACCATCTGCCCCGGAGTTATGAAGCCAAACCGCTTGCCGGCTAGCCAAATCCTGGTACCGAAAAGCCAAATGAAAATCGCATGGAATATCGTCCATACAGCAAATCCGGAAAACCAAATACCAGACCTGTAATATGCTCCAAACGCTCCAAGTAGCGTCCACGTTGAGAAATACGTTGCCCCCATTGATAGCACAAGAACGAGCGTACCCATACCCCTGCCACCAATTATGAAATTTTCAGAGGAGGTTCCTTGAACTACTGACGAATTTCTTTTGGATAAATAAGATACAATCAAAAATGCTACAATAAATAGAGAAAGAACAGAAAATGTGATCGTATTGTTCACTTTTTCACCTCGCTAACTAATGGTTTTTCTTCAAGTTTTTTTATTAGTGGTTTAAAATATAAAGGGTAAAGAGAGAAGACGCATAAAGTAAGAATTATATTACTTCCAATTATCACTGCTAGTGGCTGAGGTAGGCCCATAAAAAAAGATGAAGAATCAAAAATCCCAAAATATGGAAGCCATGTTATGCCCAATGAAATTAGGACAGTTCCCCAAAGAAATTTTCTCAAAATTTTTATATTCATGAATAACCTTTAGAAATAGCGATTTTATAATTCAGTTTTAAGATAGTCGTTATCGCCTAGTTAGGAAATAATCAATAAGTCCACGCGCTGTTTCCAAAAAGTGCACACCGTTAGGGAGCCTCTGAATAACTCTCCAAAATCAGCGATAATGGTGACATCGCTAACTGCATAGGATTCACAGCCGCCATGGATCAGCTGACCTTCTCAGAAGCCGAGTACCAGCACAAAAAGCGCAAGACACGACGCGAGATCTTTCTGGAACGGATGGACAAGCTGATTCCCTGGAAACAGATGGAGAAGAAGGTGGCTCGTTATTATCCGAAAGGCCAGTACGGCCGGCCACCGTACCCGTTGTCGTCCATGCTTCGGGTTCACAGCATGTAGCTCTTTTACAACCTCAGCGACCCGCGATGGAAGGTGTGCTGTGCGAGATCGAGTCCATGCGTTACTTCGCGGGCTTGAAGCTGGCTCGACTGCCGGACGAAACCACCATCCTTAAGTTCCGTTATTTCCTGGAACGCCATAGCCTTGGCAAGGTGTTGTTCAAAGAGGTGAACAAACACTTGGATAAAAATTGCTTGATGCTGCACGAGGGCAGCATTATTTCGGCACCGAGTTCCACCAAGAACGAAAGCAACCTGCGTGATCCAGAGATGCACCAAACCAAGAAAGGCAACGAGTGGTACTTTGGCAGTGCGACCTGAAAGTCGCATGTATTTCTGTTTCGCAGGGTACGTCTACCTGACGAAACCGGTTGTTTCACCAACCGTTCCCTACCCGGACGTGCGGAGCCGGTAACAGCACCGTGCGAAGCTTCGGGGACAATGTAACCGCCGACTCAGTCGGTATGTCGACCCGTGAGGAACGACATAATCTGCCAGCATCGAGGCGGAAAGGAGCTAGGGACGAGCGGCTACGGCCAACAGATGTGAATCTCTTATAAACGTCGTCATGCCAGACAAGCCAAAGATGCTGATAGGCTTGAACCAAAAAGGTGTGCGGTCAGGTATGGGCTCTTACCGATAGCCCATCGTGAATACGGTACCGCCGGCGAAATGGAGAGGTCCGCCCCGCTCTGAAATACATGTGGAACAGGGTAAGCCCGTAGTATCGCCATAAATGGCAGGTGAACCGCGAGGAACACTGTTGGTGCTGCGGGTAAAGGAATGTGGAAAAAGCGAAGATCTCTCCGTAATCGAGGGAATATGGATTGAAACATTATCCGGCGCGAAAGCGAGCAGACTTCCACAAGGTCTTTCATGGCGAGATAACTTGAGCAATTGTTTAATGAGGGAAAGCAGATGACGGAACCAGAAATCAGCGTGCAAGCGTCGGTCTCGGGTACTGGTGCGCCCTCGCATTCTGAACGGTTATGGCTCCAGACAGACTGGAGAAAAGCTGAGAAGGAAGTAAGACAACTCCAAGAGCGTATCGCCAAGGCAACACAGGAAAGCAGATGGGGTAAGGTGAAAGCCTTGCAGCGTCTGCTGACTCGCTCTTATTGCGGCAAATTACTTGCGGTAAAGAGAGTGACGGAAAATCGAGGTAAAAGAACACCGGGGATCGATGGCAAGGTTTGGTCGACTCCGGCCGCCAAATTAAAGGGAGCACTAGCGTTGAAGCATCGCGGTTATCGACCGCAACCGCTAAGACGTATCTACATACCCAAGAGCAATGGAAAGAAACGTCCGCTAGGGATACCGACGATGCGAGCCAGAGCGATGCAATCCTTGTGGAAGCTCGCTTTGGAACCGGTTGCCGAAACTCAAGCAGATCCGAACTCCTATGGTTTCAGACCCAAGCGTTCAACGGCAGACGCCATCGCACATTGTTTCAATGCGCTCGCAAAGCAAACATCCGCCAAGTGGGTGCTGGAGGGCGACATTCGCGGGTGTTTCGACAACATCAGCCACGAGTGGCTGCTCCGAAACATTGCCATGGATAAAGTCGTGCTGCGTAAATGGCTTGAAGCAGGGTATGTAGAGGAAGAAACCTTATTCGCTACGGAAGCCGGAACACCACAAGGTGGAATTATCTCCCCGGTGCTGGCGAATTTGACGCTGGATGGACTTGAACAGGCAATCAACATGAGTGTAGCTCCGACGAGCAGCCCTCGACGCCCGTTTAAAATTCACGTCGTGAGATATGCCGATGACTTTATCGTAACTGGGGCCTCGAAAGAGGTCTTGCAACACCAAGTTCGCCCGGCAATCGAGGTGTTCTTGAGGGCGCGGGGCTTAGAGCTCTCGGACGAGAAAACTCGGATCACGCATATCGCACAAGGTTTCGATTTTTTGGGCCAAAATATCCGAAAGTATTCGGGCAAACTGCTTATTACCCCTGCCCGTAAAAGCGTGAAGGCGCTTGTGGATAAGGTCCGAGAAATCGTGAATGGAAACAAAGCAGCGACACAGACGAATCTGATTCTGAATCTCAACCCGGTGATCCGAGGTTGGGCAATGTATCACCGCCACATTGTGTCGAAGGCTCGCTTTGCATGGATAGACCATCAGATTTGGCGAATTCTGTGGCGATGGGCTGTGCGTCGGCACGCCATGAAAGGTGCTAAATGGGTAAAGCAAAAATATTTCCACGTCGAAGGAGCAAGGCACTGGGTGTTTGCGTCTGATGATCGAATTAATGGCATAAGCCAACGGTTGCGGCTGTTCTCGGCGGCGACAGTTCGGATCGTACGACACATTAAAATACGCAGTGCAGTGAATCCCTATGATCCGTTGTGGACCGCTTACCTGGAGCGCCGCCATCGACCTATTTTCCGTAGTGAGGCCCGGTCATATTTAGGCTGTTGAAAGGCTTGAGCCGTATGAGGGGTGACTCTCACGTACGGTTCTTAGGGGAGGATGGTGTGGTAACACACTGTCCTTACCCGACTGAAGATGCACATTGGTGTCGACGACACACTGGGGCTGATTCACAGCATCGACACCAAGGCCGCCAACGTCCAGACATCGTACCCGGCGACAAGCTGCTGCACGGTGAAGAGTGGCGGGTGCTCGGCGATGCCGGATACCTGGGCATTCAAAAACGGGCTGAGCATAAGCATCGTAAAGACGTGTCTTGGTTCATTGCCAAGCGCCCTGGCACCCTAAAAAAGCTGGATGCGGATAAGCTGATAGCTGAGAAGATTAAAACCAGCATCCGAGCCAAAGTGGAACACCCGTTCCAGTATATCAAGCAAGTCTTTGGCTACAGCAAGGTGCGCTACCGTGGCCTATCAAAAAACAACAATCAGCCGCACCTGCTGGCCGCCTTCACCAACTTGATGATTGGTGAAAAACATCTACTGGCGTAGGGCCAGTGCGCCCGAATTCCGCCGAAATGTCTGAAAAAGGGCGAAAAATGAACAGCTGAAGGGGGTGTGATGACGTTTAAATTCAAATTGATTGGCTTTTTTTCGAGCTGAAAAGCGATTCAACGGGAAATCGGGCGTTAATCAGACCTTCCTTAGCTTTCTTTTTATTGATAAAGCTCTGCGGTCTTAGGGCTACGCCAGCCCCAACTTCCTTATGGAAAGGCTTGCCTGCTTGTTTTCGTAACAGTTCGATCAGCGTCTTGTCGACTCGCTGTGATTGTGACTTTTCCGTGAGCATCCGGCCATCACAGCTTGCTAATGATCTCCGGCACTCAGTTATGCGGTTGTAGCTCATCAATGGCGCTGTCCAGTTTTTGGGGCTGTAGCCTATGGGTTTAGCCATGCCTGAGCTGTCCGGCACTTTCTGTCGGTGAGCCAGCATCCATTGATGCAACGCGCTGGCAATGGGACGAGTTTTTTCATTCCTGATGGATTGTCGTTTATCCGGGGGCGGGTGTTTGGTTGTCCGCTGGACTTGGTGCAACTGGAGAATGTAATCCAGTCTCAAATATACGGCGGTTTAGTTTTCGGTGTCCGCTACCAAAAATGCTGAGCCGCGGACCTGAACTCCTCCTTCAGGGCTCTGATCGTCGTGGACAGGATGGTTCCGTTACGGAAAAGAACCATCCTCTCATTAAGGTACTGACGCCCTGGTCCGAGCAGCACCATTGGGGTTCATTGGCTACGAATTCGGTCGGCGTGCCAATGCCCTATGCGTGGCGATGTTTGTACTGGTTGAAAATAAATAAAAACTTCCTTCTTGCAGCCCATGGATCTTCGGTAAAGAAATCAATGAGGGCCTGCGAAACAACAATTATCTATTATCTCTAATATAGAATAAAAATCGTCAAAAACCAGACAAGCTGCTTCCTGCTTGAGCTCTGGTGTAAAACATCGTCGTTTTCTGGCCATTAGACACCTCGTTTATAGCGGCAATATTACCATCTACGCTGAGATCCGGAATCATAGAATCGCTACAAACAAATTTTAACTTTGGGCAGGCCCATGGGCTAGCTCTTTATTCTGCTAAGGGCCTTATAGGTTATTGGGTTACGCCAAGAAAGTGCTGGCTAAGCTGACCTTCAAGTTCGCGGTTGAAGTGTTCAGCTGACTTCATGTGATCGTGCATAAGTTTACGGGCGCCAGGCACATCCCGGGCGCGAATAGCTTCAACTAGTTGTTTGTGGTACTTGAAATTGGCACAGGAAAATTCGAGCTGCTCTGGCAGGGCGGCTTTTTTGAAAATCACCAAGTCTCGGAGCATGTCGTTTAAAAAACGACCAATAAACGCAAGCATGGGGTTATTACATCGCTGAGCGAGTAGGACGTGAAAATCGAGTTCAGCAATTCGTTGTTCAATGCGTTCATCGAAGGTCTTGGGGGCTACCTCGCACCTCTTGACTAGTGCATCAAGTGCACAAAGATCTAATTCGGTTACACGGGCTGTGGCCAGCGCGGCAATCTCAGGCTCCACCAACGTCCGCAGAGCGTAAATTTCAGGCCCGGATGGTTGTTCGAAGTGCAAGAAGTTACGCAGCAATTCACTGGCTTTTTCATAAGGCACCCGTTCGAGAATGGCACCACCGTTGGGCCCTGTACGTACTGAGATTAATCCCTGAACCTCAAGAGATTTTAGCGCCTCCCGTACCGTGCCTTTGGAACACTCGAACTGCTCCATCAACTCCCGTTCATTAGGGAGCCGGTCACCAGGCTGCACTCGGTTCAGCGCGACCCAGCTTTTAACAGATTCAACGATCTGATCAGATCGTTTTACCCGTTTGGGGATTCGTAGGTTCTTAGTATTCATTTGGTCTCACGATCTCTAGCTAAAACCGCATTTTGCCACACGGCTAGTTTTTTTACGACTAGGTTGAATTATTACATTTATTAGTATAAATATACCTATAGAGTTCCAGCCTGACCCTTAGGTCTTGTGTCTGGCTGGAACTCTATAAACTTTTATAACTGGAGGAAGAAGATGTCGCAATTATCAGCTTTTAACTGGGAAGATCCGCTGCTGTTGAGCCAGCAGTTGAGCTCTGAAGAGCGCCAAATTGGTGAGGCTGCCCGAGCCTATTGCCAGCAAAAGCTGCAGCCTCGAGTATTGAGTGCCTATCGCGAAGAACGGTTTGATCGCGAAATTCTTACGGAAATGGGGGAGATGGGCCTGTTGGGAGCAACGGTCGCGGAAGAGTATGGCGGGGCTGGTCTTAGTCACGTCGCTTATGGCCTGATTGCTCGGGAAGTAGAGCGCGTAGACTCTGGTTATCGCTCAGCCATGAGCGTTCAATCATCCTTAGTCATGTATCCAATCGAGACCTACGGCTCCGAAGATCAGAAGCGAAAGTACTTGCCGCGCTTAGCCAGTGGCGAAATGGTTGGTTGTTTTGGACTAACGGAGCCTGACTCTGGCTCCGACCCGGGCTCGATGATCACTCGTGCCGAAAAAGTTAACGATGGTTATCTTTTGATCGGCGCGAAAATGTGGATCACCAACAGTCCGATTGCTGATATTGCCGTTGTTTGGGCGAAGTCGGAAGCCCACGACGGGAAGATTCGGGGCTTTATCGTAGAGCGCGGAACCAAAGGATTCTCTACACCTAAGATAGAGGGCAAGCTTAGCCTGCGCGCCTCTATTACTGGCGAAATTGTGCTCGACGAAGCATTTGTACCAGAAGAAAATCTGCTACCAAATGTTAGTGGCCTGGCCGGGCCGTTTGGTTGCCTTAATAAGGCTCGTTTCGGTATTGCTTGGGGCACCATTGGTGCGGCTGAGTTCTGCTGGCATGCAGCCCGCCAATACACCTTGGATCGCAAGCAGTTTGGTCGTCCGTTGGCAGCCACACAGCTGGTGCAACTTAAGCTCGCGAACATGCAAACCGACATTACTCTTGGCTTGCAAGCTGCGTTGCAGGTTGGACGCTTAATGGACTGTGGCAACTGGGCACCGGAAATGATTTCGTTAATCAAGCGTAACAACTGTGGTAACGCGCTGGACATTGCACGAGTTGCCCGCGATATGCATGGCGGTAACGGTATCGCAGACGAATTCGGCGTGATGCGCCACATGGTCAACTTGGAAACCGTGAATACATATGAGGGCACCCACGACGTGCATGCCCTTATTCTTGGGCGCGCCCAGACTGGCATTCAGGCGTTTTTCTGAGCAATTTGTTGAGCCGGTTGGCGGGCGTTACGCCCGTTTAAGGAGAGTCGTAATGGAAAAACCCTTAGAGGGCATTCGGGTCCTTGATCTTTCGCGCATACTGGCTGGGCCTTGGTGCAGCCAACACTTGGCTGACCTTGGTGCTGAAGTGATTAAAGTCGAGCATCCCGAACGCGGTGATGATACCCGTGGCTGGGGACCACCCTATCTGAATGAAACGCACGAAGCGGCTTACTACCTTTCTGCCAACAGGGGTAAACGCTCAATTGCTGTGGATATTGCGCAACCGGAGGGCCAGGAGTTAATCCGGGAATTGGTTTCCGCCTGTGATGTGGTGCTAGAGAACTTTAAGGTTGGCGGCCTTAAGCGTTATGGCTTGGACTATAAGAGCCTCGCGCAGATAAAGCCAGATTTGGTGTACTGTTCAATTACCGGTTTTGGCCAGAATGGCCCTTACGCAAAACGGGCTGGATACGACTTTTTGTTACAGGGAATGGGTGGACTGATGGACATCACAGGCAAGCCTGACAAGGAGCCTGGCGGTGGTCCAGTGAAAGTCGGGGTAGCGGTTGTTGACCTTTTCGCCGGTATGTACGCGGCGACATCTATTCTTTCCGCCTTGATTGGTCGTGCTGGTCGCGGGAAGGGAGCCTGGATCGATGTGGCCTTAATGGATGTTCAAGTCAGCATGCTGGCGAACCAGGCCTTGAACTATCTGACATCGAGCAAGTCGCCAGAGCGGCTGGGCAATTCCCACCCCAACATTGTACCTTATCAAGCTTTCGCAACGGCGGACGGCCATATAATTCTGGCAGTAGGAAACGACGCCCAGTTCCAGCGTTTCTGTGAGGTGGCCGGAATACCCGAGCTAGCTACAGATGAGAAATTTTCAACCAACTGCGAACGAGTACGAAATCGTGAGCTGCTGATCCCTCAGATAGAAAAGCTAATTCTGGAGCAGCCGTCAAAGTTCTGGTTGGAAGCACTGGAGTGCCAAGGTGTTCCTTGCGGTCCGATCAATAACATTGAAGACGTTTTTGCCGATCCTCAGGTGCAACACCGTGGCATGAAAATGCACATGGAGCATCCGGATGCGGGAGCGATGAGCTTGGTAAGTAATCCGATTCGGTTTAACGATGAGCATCTCAACGCTGACCTACCACCACCCACACTTGGCGAGCACACGTTGAGTGTGTTATCAGAATTTTTACCTGATCGTAAGGAATATATCCAGTCGCTTCGAGCGAAAGGAGTTGTTTTATAGAAAATGACAATAAATTTTCAATTATTAAAGCTAAATAAATCGCTGTTGTAAATTTAGTTTTAGTTTTAGTTTTAGTTTTAGTTTTAGTTTTAGTTTCATAGATGTTAAAATTTATTTAATAGGAATAACAAGCATGACAAAAAAACCTATGTTTTGGATAATTACTATTTGGTTTATGCTAGTTAATGCTGCTCAATTCATACCTTCATTGAATACCATAGAGCCTTATGTGTTAGGTATTCCATTTAACCTAGCGTGGATCTGGGGGTGGAATGGGATTATTACGCTATACTTAATTTTTTTTGCGGCTTTCGGCGCAAAGTCACACGATGTCGATGAAGAATCGGCGCTTAAATATGCAAAAAACAATGGCATAAGGGGGTTGAAATGAGCAGTATCGCTTGGATGGTTTTAGCAGGATTAGCAATATCAGGCTTGGTCTATCTTTTGATTTTCTATCTCGCTTATAAGAGAACTAATAGGAAATCAGTTGAAAGCTTCTATATGGGAGGGCGTGATTTTGGCGGTATAGTTCTATTTTTAACCATAGGTGCCTCTTGGTTTAGCATGTGGTTTCTTTTAGGGGCTCCTGGCTCGTTTTATACGCATGGATCTGGTTTTGCTACTTTTTTTATGCTTAATATTATTTTAGGACTTCTTTTCTTTATATATGGTAGGAGGATGTGGCTTTTAGGAAAAATCTTCAATTACACTACGCCCGGAGACCTGTTGGAACATTACTATCAAAGCAAAACGATCAAAACAGTCTCAGCTGTGTTGAATATATATCTTCTTTTTCCATATATTGGGATCCAGCTTCTGGGGGCTGGGCTTGCTTTTGAGGCGATCGGAAGTTCGTTCTGGTTGGGGGTGATTACAATGATCACATTGGTCACTCTTTTTAGTGTGTTTGGAGGTATAAAAGCGGTAGCTTGGAAAGATGCTCTGCAAGGGTTTTTCTATATGGCATTTACTTGGGTTGTAGCTCTATGGCTAGTAAATAGCGGTATCACGGGTTTTGAAAGTATAAAAGAAATATTCACAGCTGTAGATACGAATTATCCGAGTTTTTTAGAGTTTCCTGGAGAATCAGGATACTTTACACCTGTAAACTGGTTTGGGTTCGCCGCGATATATGTGTTTGCCGGGCTTTGCCTTCCACATTTGTGGACAAGGTTCTATATGGCTAAAAATATGGAAGTGTTCAAAACGGTAACAGTTGGTCATATTGCATTTGCAAGCTGGGGCTTTGTGCCAATTTTAATTATTGCGTTATTGGGAAAGATTATTCTTCCCGATATTGAACAAGTCGATCAAATATTTCCGCTTTTGCTTCTTGAATACTCACCTGTTTTAGCAGTTGTACTAATTGTTTGTGCATTTGCAGCGGCCATGAGCACTATCGATTCTCAAAATATGGCAATGGGTACAGTATTTACTAAAGATATATGGCTTTCATTGGTTGATAAAGACAGCAGTGAGCGCCGTCAAATGCTAGCCGGTCGGGTGTCAACAATAATGCTTATGGCGATTTCAGTGATTTGGACATTTACTTCAGAAGGCTCAATACTCACACTTTCTATGATTGCATTTACTTCTGCTGCTCTTCTATTTTTACCATTAACAGGAGCGCTTTTTTACAAGAAAGCAGGCTCACGTTCGGCAACTTATAGTGTTATTGTGGGCGCTTCGGTGTTGGTTTTTCTGACATATGTTATAACTAGTCCCTTCGGTGTGCATAGTGGCGTGTATGCTTTGTTGGCCCAAGCTATTGTGTTCTTTGGAGTTGCACAGTTTGAGCGATATGACAGGAGCGAACACGCTATGGCATATCACTCGTTAATAGAGAAAGCGATAACTGGCGGATTTGATAAAACAATTGTTACAAGATCTAACGAAGAATCATATGATGAGGAGTTAGCAAGATGAAATATAAAGTTGCTTCAGTTATTGCCTCTCCGGAGATGTTTAATATAACAGCTACTGTAAATAAGTGTTGCGGGATTATCGAAGAAGCATCTGATAATGGTGCAAAAATAGTAGTCTTCCCCGAAACATTTCTCCCTCTATATCCTTGGTGGGTGTGGATGGGGTTAAGTAGTATGAAAAAGCTTGAACTGTATAATGAGCTTTTTTCAAACTCAGTGACTATTGACAGCGATCACATTAAAAATTTGTGCTACCAGGCAAAGATCAGAAATATTTTTGTGGTTATTGGTATTAATGAAGTTAGTGGGGGAACTATATACAATAGCCAAGTATTTATAAATGATAAAGGCGCTATAATTGGCGTAAGAAGAAAATTAGTGCCGACTGGAGAAGAAAGAACGGTTTGGGGTCGTGGTGATGGAAGTGACTTATTTACTATGCCAACGTCTCTGGGAAAGCTAGGCGGTCTTATTTGTTATGAGAACTCGATGGCACTTTCTAGGTATGCGCTATATAGCCAAGGAGTGGAGCTTTATATTTCTAACTGGCCTGGGTCAAATTTTAAAAGCCAGCCAAGGGATAGAACTAAAACTGTTGATACGGTTAGTAGATTTGTTGCATTCGAAGGGCAGACATTTGTTATTGCGTCTTCATCTACCGTGGGCCAAGAAGAGGTTGATTACTATACAGGTATTTGCCCAGAGTTAAAGGGCAGTTTTTCTGTGGGGGGCGGGATCGCAGCAATCTACAACCCGTTTGGAGAGCCTGTCTCGGAACCTTTGATTAATAAGGAGGGGATTTGTTATGGAGAAGTCGATAGGGGATTGATTGTAAAGGCTAAACAGATGATAGATTGCGTTGGACATTACGCAAGGCCCGATGTTGCACAGCTTCATATAAATAGTGGAAAGAAAACTCCTGTCATCGGAGAAGTTTCTATTCCACAAAATGAAATTAATTTTAATTTTGATGAATGACAATATTATTTAACTAAATAAGTCTAGGTTTTGGAGGGGCAGTGCTTGTTTTGGCTGGCCCCTGCTATCCTATCAATCAATTATTCTCGCGGTGTTATTTATATATTATTTCTTTAATATAATTAGTTAATGTTAAGTGTCGATGAATATAAATAAATAATTTTTAACTGAACTTTAACTTAAATATGAAATTGAAAAAACTTTAAATTTATCATAAATAAAATATTTTGAGTGTTATTATGGATCGTAAACGACTTGGCATTGTTGTTTTTGATGAAGTCGAGGTTCTTGATTTCTGTGGGCCGTTCGAAGTGTTCTCAATTGTACGATTCGATGATGATAGTTATGGAGAAAAATGTTCGCCGTTTGAGATATCACTAGTTTCCCAGTTTGATCGGGTTGTCAGGAGCGCGGGAGGAATGAAGGTTGTGCCAAATGTTACATTTGAGAAGTGTCCACCTCTCGACATTTTGGTGGTGCCTGGTGGGTTGGGTGCTCGAAGGGAAATGCATAATGAGGCGATTCTTTCGTTTGTCCGTGCTCAAGCCTCGAATGTTGAGACACTTGCATCGGTCTGTACAGGGGCGTTAGTTTTAGCAAATACTGGGTTACTTAATGGATTAACGGCTACAACCCACTGGCGAGCTTTACAGTTGATGAAAGATCTTTTTCCTAAAGTCTTGGTAGATTCGGAATCACATGTTGTTCAACAGGGAAAGATTATTACATCGGCGGGCATTTCTGCAGGTATTGATATGGCCTTGCGCGTTGTAGCCAATTGTTACGGCGATACTGTTGCCCGGCGTGCTGCGCGTTACATGGAATATCCTTTTCCTGAAAATAATGAACGACGTATTGTTCTGTGAACAATATTACGCGTAATCATTAATACTATACCTAAGGAGGGTCTGATTAACGCCTAATTTGCCTCTGAATCGCTTTTCAACTCGAAAAAAAGCCATTCAAACGCAATGTGGGCATGATCACCCCCCTCTGTTTGTTCATTTTTTGCCCGTTTTCCGCCATTTCGGCGAAATCCGGGCGCACTGACTCTACGCCAGCAGGTATTTTTCGCCTGTCAGCAGATTGCTGAATGCTGCCAGCAAGTGCAGCCGGCTGGCGTTCTTGGCCAGGCCGCGATAGCGGACTTTGCTATAGCCAAAGACTTGTTTGATGTATCGGAATGGATGTTCCACTTTGGCCCGGGCGCTGGCTTTGAGCTTTTCGGCTTTCAACTTACGGTCGTCCAGTTTCTTGCGAGAGCCGGGACGCTTGGCAATGAACCAGGATACGTTTTTACGATCTTTATGCTCATCCCGCTTTTGAATCCCAAGATAACCGGCATCACCGAACACGCGCTGCTCGTCACCATGGAGAAGGTTGCCAGCAGGTACAATGTCGTGGACGTTGGCTGGCGTGGTATCGATGCTGTGGATCAGGCCAAGCGTGTCATCGACGCCGGTGTGCATCTTCATGCCGAAGTACCATTGATTGCCTTTTCTGGTTTGTCGCATCTCAGGATCACGCTGACCGCTTTCATTCTTTGTGGAACTCGGGGCGGAAATGATCGTTGCGTCCACAATGCTGCCTTCCCGAAGCATCAAGCCGTTTTTCTCCAAGTGCTTGTTCACTTCCTTGAACAACACCTTGCCAAGGCCATGGCGCTCCAGGAAATGACGGAACTTGAGAATAGTGGTTTCGTCCGGCAAGCGGTCCAGCTTCAGGCCGGCGAACTGGCGCATGGATTCGATCTCGTACAATGCGTCTTCCATGGCCGGGTCACTGAGATTGTAGAATAGCTGCATACAGTGAACCCGCAGCATGGTGGGCAACGGATACGGTGGTCGGCCAGTCTGGCCCTTGGGGTAATAACGAGCTACCTTCTTCTCCAGTTGCTTCCAGGGAATCAGCTTGTCCATCCGCTCCAGAAAGATCTCGCGGCGGGTCTTGCGCTTCTTGGTCTGGTACTCGGCTTCGGAGAAGGTGATTTGATCCATGGTGACAACGAATCCTATGCAGTTGACGATGGCCGTATTATCGCTGATTTTGGGGACTTATTCAGAGTCTCCCTAATTTATCTTGAAAATTAGGGCGGTCTCTTTTCGATAATTCCGTGGTCGTTGGCGCATTTTGTAGATTTATCTCGAGGGAGCTCGTAGGATCTGAATGAGTATGGCGAGGTGATTGAAGGGTACTTATGTACAGTAACCCGTTTTCTGGATCGGTGAAGAGGTCAGTGAACACCTGAACCTCATCCCGGCCAAGATCCAAGTCATCCGGCGCAAGTATGCCTGCAAGACCTGAAAAGACGATGTCGTCACTTCACACATGACGCCACAACCCTTGCCCAAGAGTAATGCTACCCTCAATGGTAATGTATTACATTTTTTGCCTAAAAATTGTATATTATGGCTGGATTGCTTCTATAAAAAACAATAGATTACAAGCTTCGTCAAAGCGAAACTAAATATACAGATGTTCATCTAAACACCTGAATTTAATCATTAAAATCTGATAATATTCGGCGGTCTTGAAAACCGCCGAAGGTTAGTATCCTTCCCGGGGTTCGAATCCCTGGCCCACCGCCATTTTTTCCATAGAATTAATCAATTACCTCTCTTCTTAAAATGCCCTTCATCACCAAGCTCGCTGTTAATTCAGCCCTATATTTCGACTCACGATCTTCTTTCGTTGTTCTAAGCTTTAAGCCTCAGGCCTGATACCGATTGAGACACGGGTATTGTCGATCGCCAGAATCGAAAATTTGCTGTTACCACCAACCTCGGCAAGGCAAACCATCGAGTTCGTTACGTAGAGGTTGGTGGCTCAGCAGCGTTTGAAGGTGCTACTGAGCCTTGGCCTTAAAGGTTGCGACCTGGGTAGGTTTTATCCTTTTGCTCATCCGCAAACTTCTGGCGAGCAGCCAACGTTTCTGGCTGGTTGTCCGGAGATTGCCATCCCTGCAGGTTCTCTTCTATCAGCTGCACCAATGCATCAATGTGGCCGGGCGTTGCATTCAGCGCCGTGATGTAGCTAAATCCTTCGCCACCTGCTTCCATAAAGTACCCGCGGTTTTCTTCATCAATTTCTTCGATGGTTTCCAGGCAATCGGATGAAAAACCGGGGCAAAACACATCAATTGACTTTATGCCTTGCCCAGGAAAGGCCTTAAGCGTTTCGTCGGTATAGGGTTTTAGCCATTCTTCCTTTCCAAAACGTGATTGAAAGGTGGTGATGTAATCCTCTTTTTTCAGCCCAAGCCGTTCTGCCAGAAGCCTTGATGTTTTATGGCATTCGCAGTGGTATGGATCGCCCTTGGTGAGGTACTTCAGAGGCACGCCGTGGTATGACAGCACCAGCTTTTGTTTGCGCCCATGGTTAGACCAATGGCTTTCAATATGCTGAGCCATTGCGTCGATATAGGGCGGGTAATCAGGGTAGTGAGAGATAAAGCGTAAATCCGGCAGCCAACGGCGCTTCGAGAAGTTTTTGGCAATTGCATCGAAGGTCGACGCCGATGTGGATGCAGAATATTGTGGATAGAGCGGCAACACCAGCAGCTTCCTCACGCCTTGCTGCTGCATTTCATCGAGCACCCTGGGGATAGAGGGGTTTCCGTAGCGCATAGCAAAGCCAACGACTATGTCAGTGCCATGCTTCTTTTTCAAAACCTCCTGAATACCTTGAGCCTGCTTTGCAGTATGAATCAGCAGTGGTGAGCCTTCAGGCTGCCATACACTTGCATAGGCCGCTGCGCTGCGCTTGGGCCGAATACGAAGAATGATGCCGTGCAGTATTAGCCACCACAATGGGCGGGGCAGTTCGACGACCCTTGGGTCGGAGAGAAATTCCCCCAGATAACGCCGTAAAGCTGAAGGAGTAGGTGCATCTGGTGTGCCAAGGTTGGTTACCAGCACGCCAATCCGCTCCGGCTGATTGTGCCGGAAGTTCTCTGAACCTTTGTATTGCATGAGGGGATGGATCCTGAGCGTTGATCGTTTGAAGCGGAGCGATGATTACCGGGCGCCAGACTGCTGCACCATGCGTGGGGCAAGGCCGCTTATGTCGTATCCCGCCTCACGGGCTTTACCGAGCACATCCTCAGTTGGAGAGGTGCGGGCAGCATTCAGTGCCCAAAGCACGGTGCACCGTGTTCCGGAACGACAGAAGGCTAATACGGGCTTATCGGAATCCTGGATCATTGCTCCAAAACGGTCAACGTCAGCATCCAATACATTCCCGGATTGGACCGGCATATAAACCCAGGTCATGCCATTTTCCAAGGCGGCCGCTTCTATATCAGCCATGGCCGGCTGGCCAAATTCTTCCTGATCCGGGCGGTTGGCAACCAATGTTCTAAAACCAAGCCTTGCCACCTCTGCTACGTCTGCGTAGGTAATCTGGGGAGCGACAGAAATGGTGTCATCGATTTTTCGGATATCCATGGGCGTTCGTCTCCGGAATCGTTAAAAATATAACGCCATCATCTCATAGGTAATGAAGCCTGTCAGAACGATAAAATACGAATCGGCTCAGTCTTTTGCCGTTGTGCTCCACCCGTTATTCTGTGCATCAGTGCGAGCACCAGACCTTTTACGTTCGATCAGTTCGAGTATCCGCATAAAGTTCATCAAAGAATAAGCATATAGCTGGGTTCCAGAATGACAAAAAAAAGCCCGGCAGGTATGCCGGGCAGAGGCGTGCGAGTAGTATCCATTTAAGACTTCCAGACAAACCGGCGTCAGCAGGGACTCCGGTATCGATAAGTATTGACTATATTTTGAACACTTCAAGTTTGTGGTGGTTTTGGTTAGCAACATTTTGTCATATGCAACGAACTTTTATACTGAAGGCCGTGGTTGTGCGGCTTTCAGGCCCGCTGAATTTAGTTGCTACCTGTAATATAATGTCTGTTCAAGCGTATTTCCCTTCCCAGAGGTTGTTACATGTCAGATGAAAACGACAAGAAGCCGGAAAATGACCCGCAATTGGCCGGAAAAATAAAGGGTTCAGCTCGTCAGATCTGGCTTGCTGGCTTAGGTGCCTATACCAAGGCGGAAGAGGATACCGGCCGTTTTTTTGATCGCCTGGTTCAGGAAGGTGAACAGCTGGAAAATAAAACCCGTGGTGTAGTGGAGAAGCAGATCCGCTCGGTGGAAGATCGCGTTGAAGGCGTGCGTGATCGAGCAACCGGCACCTGGGACAGGCTCGAGCACCTGTTTGATGAGCGCGTGTCCGGAGCTTTGCGCCGGCTAGGCATTTATCGCCAGGAAGATATCGCGGCGCTTGAGAAAAGGGTAGCCGCATTAGAGGCAGAGCTTACAGCGATGAGGGATGGCAAAGGCCAAGACGAAGAGGAATAGCTGCCAGCCAACGTTTGTTAGAGATAATCCCGGCTGATCAGCTTCGCCTGCTCCTGCACATCGGGCGCGAAATAGGGCAACATCAGATGCATCATTTGATAGACGCCTCGGCCGGGGTCAACGGACTCCCGATCATCAAGGTGAGAAAGCGTATCAAAAGCGCTCCAGTAACACGCGGTCAGGGTTAGCTGCTCACATAGCGCATTCAGATCTTCTCGTTCAATTGCCATCATGTTCTGGCGCCGAAGGCTTTCGCAGATACTCCGAAAGGCGGTGGTTTTCTTCTTCAGAATCCGCTTAAAGCGCACTTGTAAACGCTCATAACGAGACAGCACGTTTACCAGATCCTGGTACAAAAATCGGTACCTGGCCACCGTTTCAAACAACAAGTGCAGGAAAAAACTCTGCTGATCCAGGCTGACATCTACATCGTCGGGCACCGCAAGTAAATCCAGCATTTCCGCTTCAAATGCTGTAAACAACTCTTCTACGATGTCGCCCTTGCTCTTGAAGTGGTAGTACAAATTGCCCGGGCTTATATCCAGTTCATCCGATATGAGCAGGGTTGTTACGTTAGGTTCGCCCTGACTGTTGAAAAGAGCCAGGCTGGTGTTGCGTATGCGATCCCGGGTTTTTATTTTTGTCATAACGAGGCCGGTCAATCCCTAGAATTCAAAACTTGCCCAAACCGGGCAGTGGTCCGATGGCCGTTCCATCGCGCGAAAACCTAAGGACACACCCGCCTCACGTGCTTTTGCCAGCAGGCTGTCGTTAGCCATAATCAGATCAATTCGCAGCCCGCGCTTGGGGTCTTTATCAAAGCCCTTGCTACGATAATCAAACCAACTGAATGTTTGTGTATCTTCCGGATGAAGGTGCCGGAAAATATCCGTGTAACCTCGGCTTTCAATTTGCCCCAGCCATTCTCGCTCTTCTGGCAGGAAGGCGCATTTTCCTGTGCGCAACCAGCGCTTGGCGTTGTCTGCGCCTATGCCTACGTCTTTATCGGTGGGCGCAATGTTCATGTCGCCCATAACAAGCACATGGCCGCCCTGCGCTTTTAGCTCATCCAGGTAGGCCATCAGGTCGGCGTAAAACTTCTTTTTGGCAGGGAATTTCACCGGGTGGTCCCGGGCTTCGCCTTGAGGGAAGTAGCCGTTAATAACCGTTAGCTTTTCACCGTTTACGGTGAACTGTCCGGTGATCAGGCGACGCTGAGCGTCTTCGGTATCTCCGGAGTATCCTTTGAAGACCTGCTCAGGCTCTGCGCGCGAAAGCAGCGCAACACCGTAGTGGGTTTTCTGGCCATGAAAGTGCGCGTGATAACCCAGCTCACGAATGGCCTCAACCGGAAACTCTTCGTCCCTTACCTTGGTTTCCTGAATGCCGATAACATCAGGACTGTGGCTTTCTATGAGGGCTTCAAGCTGGTGCAGGCGTGTACGGATACTGTTGGCATTAAAAGACACAAACATCATGGCTGTAAAAGTCTCCGGCGTTGGTTCCGGCAGGAGTTTAACACATTGAAACCGCCGTATTGCGTTCCCGAAGAGGACAGGTTACGGCGTTAGCGCACATTCCGGATAGGTATTTACGGTGTAGCGGATAGTTGCGGTGTAGTTCTGATCACTGTTCTCGCGCACGTTGGTAAGGCCTGAATAAGCTGTGAGTGCGCCTTTGTTGTTGTAGCCGAGGAGGATGGGGTCTACCAGGAATTTCAGAAAAGTGCTGTCTGGGCGAATTTGCACCACGTGATCCGCGTTGACCACTTGGCTCTGGGCAGGTTCGAGGACAAAGGCGTAATCCGTTCCTCGGGTTGGCGCCAAAAAACGGAATTTTACCGATTGCCCGCTAACAACCTTGCCCCAGTTCCGGCGCACAAAGTTATCAAAGCCCGCATCCACCACCAGGTTATCGGATACATCTACGCTCGAGCGCTCTTTATCTCCGGTGGGGCGCTGCCATAAAATCTCTGCTGCCTCGGCGCGCTTATAAGATATCTCCAGCGATTCGTTAAAATCTGATTGCTGGTAGCTTACCGTAGGGCGAATGTCAGACGACTGATAGCTCAGATCCTTCTCGGCGAATGTTTCTTCGCCGCCTGCAGTTTGGCGGACGTAACTCACCCAATGCTCAAGTGGCCGGAAAACACCGTTATTGCAGGATCCTTCTACAGTATGTTGCTCCTGATAGAGTGTTTGCCCATCGGCGCCCTCAGCGGCTCCGCTAAACTTAAAAACGTCGGCAAATGCCGGCGCAGCCACCAGCAGAGCAACTGCTACAGACAATAAACGCACGCAGCTTCGGTTCATGGCGCAAGTTCCGGGTAAAGTGATTTGCGGGCAAGCAGCAGAAGTGGGAAAACCACCAGCCAACCCAGTGCTAGAGCGACAAGTGAGGGCCCCAGCGCGGGCAATTCAACAACACCGATTTTGCTGGCAGACCAATAGGCGAAAGAGCCGGCGAACGGCGCGAATAGACAGGCAAGCCAAAGCTTGCGACTGATCCAGTTCAAAGAGTGGCTTAGGGTGGTCATGAAAAGCGCCCAGATAGCCACCAGCCAGAGCGGGGTGATCAGCACTGCTCCGCTGCCGTCGTCGAGTATTCCCAGGCGAAACCAAAGCCCGTCGAGCAGCGAACCTACAACCGTTCCCAGCCCGATAAACTGAAGTTCTGCAACACGATTCTGGCTCACACATACAAAGTGAATGAGCAGAAACGCCAACGCCAATACTGGGCCAAGTAAGTCCGGGTATGCTACACAGGCAAACCAGCCGATTTGAAAGAGTATAAAATTCAGAACGTTGCGGGCGGTTTCTGAAGTGATCATACGCTCAATATGTTCTTCCGTTTGTTTTCCGGCTTGGCGAAGACCAACTGTGATACGCCAATGGCGCGCTCACTGAACCCCGCTTCGCAATAAGCAAAATAGAAGTGCCAGAGTTTGCGGAACGCTTGGTCGTATCCAATAGTCTCCAGCTTTTCACTGTTGGCCATAAAGCGGTTACACCAGTCGTTTAGCGTGCGGGCATAATGAAACCCAGCATCTTCTGAGTGGGTCAGAACCAGGTTTGATTGGCTGCGTACCGAATCCAGAATGGCGCCGAACGATGGAATAAAACTCCCAGGAAAAATAAATCGCTGGATAAAGTCCACGTTTTTCAAGGCTCGTTGGTAGCGCTGCTCGGGCATGTTAATGGCCTGAACCAGCGCCAAGCCGTCTGGTTTGAGCAGCGCGTTAATCTGGTTGAAGTAGCTGTCCAGAAACTGTGGGCCCACGGCCTCAATCATTTCGATGGAAACCAGTTTGTCGAACTGGCCTGCCAGATCCCGATAATCATCGAACAGCAGGGTAATTTTGTCTTCCAGGCCTTCACTGCGCACGCGCTGCTGAGCCAGCTCCAGCTGTTCTTTGGAAATTGTGGTGGTGGTTACGTGGCAGCCATAGTGTTTAGCGGCATGTATGGCAAAGCCGCCCCAACCGGTGCCTATCTCGATCACCCGGTCGCTTGGCTGTAGGTCCAGCTTCTGACAAATCGTGTCCAGCTTGTGAGCAGCGGCTTCTTCAAGCGTTGATTCTGAACTGGGGTAGATAGCGGAGGAGTACATCATTGTGGAGTCGAGGAATGTCTCGAACAGATCGTTGCCCAGATCATAGTGGGCGCTGATGTTTTTTCTGGAGCCGTCTTTGGTATTCCGGTTAAGCCAGTGCAGCCCTTTTAACGCCGGCTTGGTGACCCAGCTAAACCGATCCTCAAACTCATTCATTCGGTCGATGTTGCGGGTAAAGAACCGAAGCAGGGCGACCAGATCGGGTGATGACCAATCGCCGGCCACGTAGGCTTCGGCCGCGCCAACGCTACCACCAGTAAGCAGGTCCCGCCATGTACTTTGGTCATGAATAATCAGCTCTGCAGGTTGGTGCTCATCGCTACCATCACCAAACACCAAATCATCCATACCGGATTCACGGATAGTGAGAATGCCTGCTCCCAATTGCCGTAGCTGCTGGATAACCAGGTTTCGTGCTAACCGGCTAACGACTGAGGGGTTCTCCTGAGAATGGGTAATACCATTGGCCGATGTATTTAGGTTCTCCATGAGCTTACCTTTCCTCGAGTCTTGGGTGAGTCGTCTGCGCTGGTTACATCTACGCCCTGGTCGTTGCTTCCTAGCCGGTGGGCAGGATCACTTTCGGCGAGTTTGTCCGGGTGGGTATAAAACGGGGCACCCTTGAGCTTCAACTTGATGGCATGCCAGTAAATGCCGGCAGCAACCTTGAGCGCTTCTACGGGGAACTGGCGCAGGCTTTTATGAAGAGTTTTACGTGTAAGAGGGGTTCTCTGGACTACAAGCGTGGCATCAAAGTGTTTTTTTCCTTCTTCCAACACGTTCATGTGGATTCTCAAGTCCGGCCCCCGAAAGCTGAATGTCCACTCGTAGTGTTGCGCCATCCCATTGAAGGGCGAAACATGAAAGCGTTTGGTAAACCCGAACTGTTCGGTACGCCAGCCCGACGCGTTGGCTTCGCTACCCGTGGTTCCAAGGCAGTAGACATGGCGTTCATGCCAGGGAGTGTTGGTGATCTGCGCCACGATCACGGCAGGAACGTCGCCATTGGCACCGTTTTCACCTAGGCGGTAACAGAAGTAAAAGCTCACCGGATTGAATACATAGCCGGCATAGCGAGGGTGGGTGATCAACTCCACAGCACCGTCTGGGCGCCAGCCGGTTGCGGTTTCAACCTGTTCCCGCACTGCCTCTGACAGAGCACCAGCTTCGGGCCGGAAATAGTCTTTGCGCTTCAGTGACATCCAGTTGAAGCGCTCCAGAGAAAAGAACGGGCTTACATTGGCAACCTGATGCCATTCGTCTGTATCCAGCGCCAGCATACCTGTGTGGTATTCAAACTCGTGCCGAACCGGGTACAAACGCCGGTGCCGGATTGAGCCTTGTAACCATTGGCTGCCCATTGCTAGAGCTCCACCCCAAAATCACCGGTTACCCTAAGGGCACTGCGCACGCCATCTTCATGGAAACCATTGAACCAGTACGCCCCGCAATAATGGGTTCGGTTTTTGTTGCCGATCTCTTGGTAGCGTTCCTGAGCTTCAACTGCCGCAAGGGTGAACACGGGATGAGCATAGCTGAAGCGCTTGATTACCTTATCGGGCGCAATGTCGTGGCTGCGGTTCAGGGTGACGCAAAACGTTTCCGGTGCATTGTGAAAGTTCTGCAAAGTATTCATGTTGTAGGTGACAGAAACCGGCTCGGTGCTGTGGGTCGGGATAAAATAATTCCACGCAGCCCAGGCTCTGCGGTTTTCTGGCAGTACACTGCTATCTGTGTGCAGTAACACATCGTTTTTTTGATAGGGGATAGCGCCCAAAATGTCGCGCTCTTTATCGCTGGGATCGGTGAGCATAGCCAGAGCTTGATCACTGTGGCAGCCAAAAATCACTTGGTCGAACTCGTGGGTCTGATCCTGGGTTTTCACCGTAACGCCACGCTCATGCCTGCTCACAGATTGCACTGGCGTATTCAGGTGGGTGCAGCCCCCCAAGCGCTCCATCATGGCCTTTACGTATTGGGCAGAGCCGCCAGAAATAACGCGCCAAGTCGGGCGGTCGTCCACAGATAGCATGCCGTGATTATTGAAAAACTGTAGGAAAAAACGTATCGGGAACTGCTCGAGCACGATTTCCGGCGCTGACCATATAGCTGCGCCCATAGGCACAATGTAGTTATTCCGAAAGTACCGGGAATACCCATTGCGGTTCAGGTACTCGCCCAGTGTTTCGGTGTTTTTAATCCTGCCTTCAGCCATGTCTGCGCGGGACTCTTTATTAAACCGCATAATCTCTCGCACCATGTTCAGGAAAGGCAGGTTCAACAGGTTTTTGCGCTGGGCAAACAAGGTGTTCAGGCTGGTTCCGTTGTATTGCAGGCCGGTGGTGCTGCTATCCACACTAAAGCTCATGTCACTGACTTCTGAGGGCACGCCCAAGCGCTCCATCAAGCGCATGAAGTTTGGGTAGGTCCAATCGTTGAACACAATAAAGCCGGTATTTACTGGCCAGGTGCGCCCGCCTGCTTTCACATACTCTGTGTTGGTATGGCCGCCGGCGTAATCGCCGGCTTCAAAGATTTCGACATCGTGGTTTTCTGCCAGAAGCCAAGCAGCTGTGAGGCCGGATACACCGGCGCCTATCACAGCAATACGCTGACGTTCGTTGCTCATTACTTGGTTTCCTGTTCGGTGGTGCTTTTGCGAGCCATGGAGGCGGCCATGCGGTCAATCAGCGACTGAGGCAGGGCACTCAGGCATTTCATAATCCACGTAAAGCGTTTTGGGAAGGCGATTTCATTGTGGCCCTTGGCAAGGCCGCTGATGATGCGCTCGGCCGCAGCATCCGCAGTTACCAGGAACGGCATCGGGAAATCGTTGCGCTCAGTCAGTGGTGTTTTCACAAACCCCGGCGAAACAAGAACCACCTCAATGCCTTCGGCCGCCAGATCCGCCCGCAAACTGTGTGCAAAGTAGGCCAGTGCTGCTTTGGAAGCGCCGTAGCCCTCTGCGCGGGCGAAAGGGAACCACCAGGCGGAGGAGCCCACAATTACCAGCGTGGCAGGCAATCCTTTGGCACGGGTGCGGCGTAAGGCGGGCAGGGCGATCTCAACACAGCGGGCTGTACCGATCACGTTGGTTTGAATATTCTTTTCAATCACATCACTGCTGTAATCTGCAATGTCTAGATACTCGCAGGTGCCGGCGTTGAGAATGGCCATATTCAAATTGCCGTGAGATTCCAGGATGGGCGCAATCGAGTGTAGATTGTCCTTGCTGGTTGTGTCCGCCACGGCAGGTGTAATGCGCTCCGGTGCAAGGGCTGATATCTGGTTAAGTGGCTCCGGCCGGCGCCCGGTCAAAACCAGTTTATGTCCGCCCTTTACCAGGGCGCGGGCAACGGATTCGCCAATGCCAGAGCTGGCGCCGGTAATCCAGATGTTGGATGCGGTAGCAAGGCGTTCACTCATCCTGCATACCCCTTTACCCAGCGAACAATGCCGCCGATCACTGGCAGGTTTTCATACAACAGTTGGCCGGCATCAAAGTAGTCCCGGTGGTAACAGATTTTTCCGTCTTTCACGACCACATGGCTGATGCCCTCTACGTGTATCTCGCGCCCGCCACGAATGCGTTGGTGGCGTAAGTGCATGACCCAGGGAATAGTGGCACTGCTGTTTTGTACTATCGCGTCCTCGAAGACAAAGTGACAGGCAAGAACGTTAGCGTATGCTCCGGCAAAATAACGCGTTAGAGCATCCAGACCTTTTACCGTGCCAAGTGGATCCTGAAACTGGATGTCCTCGCTATACACGTCGGGTAATTTGTTGAGATTGCCTTTGTCCAGCTCGTTAAACAGGCACCTGAATCTTTCCAGTGTGCCGGGCACAGCACAATGTGAGTGGCCCACTTCAATCGTTGGGACGGTTGTCATTGTTGCGCCCTCCTTGTTTGGTCACGTTGACGGGTTTCGTCCTGAATACGCTGAGGTATCGGGTTCAGCTCCCAAATGACGCCTAACTTTGATAGCACCCAGAGCCCGTACCAGGTCACATCGATCTCGTACCAGCGGAACCCTTGGCGAACAGACTGGGGCCAGCGATGGTGGTTGTTATGCCAGCCCTCGCCCAGCGTTAACAAAGCAAGCCAGAAGTTGTTGCGACTGTCATCGGAGGTCTCAAACCTGCGTTTGCCCCACACATGGGAGAGTGAGTTTATAGAAACTGTTGCGTGGAATAGCGCTACAGTGGAAATGAAAAACCCCCACACCAGCATTTGTAACCCGTTAGTGCCAAGCCCTGGCGCCCAAACTGCGAGCGCTTCTCCCAGGCCATAAATCAAGCCAGCTGCCGCAGCCGGCACCAGCGCATCAAACCGGTTAAGAAGCTTAAGCTCAGGAAACTTTAGCCAGTCACGTATGCGTTTTTCGTCGGTAACAAAACCCGCATCGCAGGTAAACCAACCCATGTGCGACCACCAGAAGCCTCCCTGGTGAGGGGAGTGTAAATCCTGTTCTTTGTCTGAGTGCTGGTGATGATGCCGGTGATGTGCAGCCCACCATAGTGGCCCACGTTGAGCTGCGCTGGCGCCAAGAACTCCAAATGCGAACTGCGCGGGGCGGCTGGTTTTAAATGTCTTGTGCGCAAAGTACCGGTGGTAGAATCCGGTAATGGCAAACATTCTTACCCAAAAAAAGATCAAGGCGAACCCGGCTGCAAACGCACTTACGCCAGTATAGAAGGCCAACAAACATGCCAGATGCAGTGCCAGAAACGGGATGACGCGCACGATGTTAAAGGAGCGGGAGGTTGTATCTATGTGATCCGAACCGGCATCGGAATCGAACCATCTCAGAATATTGATAAACAAGTTTTGCACTCGGGTCATACCCTGATTGCCCTTTTTCTCTGAATTAAACCTGGGGAGCGAGGTTTTCCGAAATCCCGGGCCCTGTCGCTTATTGGTTTGTACGCTCAGACCACAGTACTTGGATGCACCCTATACCATGTTTAATGAGACATTTTGTAAAGATGATATACGCCGTATCGCGATTGTTGGTTCAGGTCTTGCAGGTTTAACCGCGGCCATCAAACTGAAACAACTGGGCCACAAGGTTACCGTGTTTGAAAAAAGCCGTGGCCCCGGCGGCAGGCTTGCCGCAAAAAGAGTTAGCCTTGGCTCTGCTCAAGGTTCAGTCGACATGGGCGCCCAGTACTTCACTTCTCGCAACCCTGAGTTTCTACCGTTTCTTACTGAGTTTGCCGGCAACAATAGCTTTAGTGCGTGGGATGGCCAGTTTGGTTTTCAGGATGCAAAAGGTCAGTGGCAAGCGTTTCCAGAAGAGCCACGCTATGTTGGCACCCCACGGATGACCGCCATTTCACGAGCACTCTCGGCCCACGCTGCCGTGGTTGCACAAACCCGGATCGAAAGGCTAATCAAAACGGACAGCGGTTGGGCCTTGTTTGATGCCCATAACCAACAAGCGGGTGAGTTCGATCAGGTAGTTATCACCGCGCCACCCGCCCAAGCCAGGGACTTGCTTGCGCAGAGCAGCTTGCCCGAGTTGGCCAACCAGCTGGATGATGCTGTAAGCCGGGTGCTGCCGTGCTGGGCTGTTGCGGCTCACTTTGAAGAAAACCCCTGGGCCCACCACGAGGGCATGCGATGTAACCACCCGGCGCTCTATTGGGTCGCAAACAATTCCAGCAAGCCGGGCCGCAATAACAGCAGTGAGGCTAGCAGTGGCGCCTGGTGGGTTTTGCATGCGACTGCACAGTGGACTGAGCGAAACGTAGAGGCCCCGTCAGAACAGGTGGCAAATGAACTCGTCGTGGCATTTCGGGAGCTGACTGGAACCAAGGTAGCGGTTACAGATACCGTCACCCACCGTTGGTTATACGCCCGCTCTGAAGGCGGCGCCAACCCAGGCCATTTGTGGTTCCAGGAGCAGGGCATTGGCCTGGCGGGCGATTGGCTTAGCGGTGGCCGGGTAGAGAGCGCCTTCGACAGCGCCTGCAGTTTGGTCTCTGCGTTTACGGAACAACCGGTTAGCCGGTAACTCCATGTTCAACACCTTTGGTGATGTCCGGGCGGGTGTAAAAATGGGTAATGGTTCCGTCGCTGAACTTGCTGAAAAAGGCACTGACATCTGTGATCTTTTTCAGCGAACGCGTGCGGTTCACCGGGTCCCGGATAAGTACCTTGATACCGTTAAAGTTGTCCTGAATGTTGGAGAAGCGAGCGTGCATTGAGCAGGTGACCACGTGGGCCGGGTTCAGCTCCATGGCCTTGGCCAGCCACGCGCTATGATCTGCAATGCCCTTGGCTGACAAATCTTCTCGGGTATCCAAGTGGTTCAGTTTTACCCGATTCACAATGCAGAATGAAAAGCTCTCTGGGCGTTTGCGCGCAACTTTTCGGAACGCTTCCCAAAAGAAGTTATCAGTAAGCTCAGCGAAATAACGCATGTTGCTCAGGCAGGTATCAATCCACTCAAAGCTTTCCGGGTCCTCCAGAACTTCGTTGATGGCCTCACGCAAAAGCCAGTCAAATCCTAAAGCTGTTTTGTGGGCATACACTTTGCGATACATCTGATAGCGGCTGTATACAAAATCTTCCAGCGCCCCCAAGCCCTTCTGCGTAATTGCCAGCCCCAACCAGGGCTCTGACTGATCCCAGCCAAAGCGCAGGTTGCTGAGTAGGTGATCCAGGTTAAATCCGCCGATGGTTACGGATGAGTGGAACCCGTCTCGTAGCATGTAATCGGCGCGGTCGGCATCGATTTCCCCGGATACAATAGATGAGAGCAGATCCAGCACCAGGCGCGGAATGTTTTCGCTGATCAGTGAGCCGGCTTCTGCATCCTTGCCGGCAATAAAGCCCCAGAATGTTCGAGCATGGCGGCAGAAGGTTTCGCTGGGCGTTACGTCGGTTGTTTCCATAATACCGATAACATCCTGGGCATGAAGACCGGCACCTTCCAGATCGACCGCCGACAGCACATCATGGGCAACCCGAACAGAGTAATGTTCATGTTCCAGCTCATCTGGCTCGGCGGTGTGGTAGGCAGAGTAGTCAACGCCTTCCCACAAATCCGAAAACCGTCCCGGCCGGGACATAAGGTCACGAATGCGCTGCGCCTGTGTGAACTGGTGGGAAAAACTGGAGTGGCCGCTGTCGTGAAGCAGGCAGCCGAGGCGAATGGTTTTAGCCAGGTAATCAATGGCGTCCAGTTGGTTCAGGCTCAGATCCGTTTGTTCACTCAGCTGACGCTCGCGAAGATAAGCGTCAATCATCGAGCGGAACATGCGGGTGCCTACATGCATAACGCCAATGCTATGCAGAAAGCGGGAATGCGTTGCACCCGGGAACACCAAGCTCAGAATGTCGTTTTGGCAGATGTTCCGCAGACGCTGGAATAGAGGGTGGTCAATCACCTGAATTTCATGCCGGTAGAGCGGAATTGCGCCGTGAACCGGATCCATGATTAGCTTGTCATAGGCACCTAACAGGTCATTTACCGCTCTTCGCATTCGCAGGTTTCTCCGGATTTCGCCAAACTGGCCTTGTTATATCACAGAGGCATGCCAAAATAGGTTTTTGACACGCCGTTTTTCGTTTATCGCTGGTAGTTTAGGGCTGTAGCCATGACCTCGCGCACCGGGCGCCTTTTAATTCGTATATTGATTATTGATGCAGACGAAAAGGCTCGCGGCGAACTTGCCCGCTACCTGGAACCGCGTGGGTATTACGTTATTGGTTACCCGGATTTGCGTTCCGCGTTAAAGTCGTTCGACGATAACATGCCCGACATTGTCTTTGCAGACCTTACTCCCTCAGGAATCTGCGAGCTTGCAGGCAGGCTTGATGAGGCTGAAGCGTTTATTCCCATCGTTGCCTGCGCCTCCACGGATGCAAGTACTGATGTAGTAGATGCCCTTCGTGCCGGTGCTTCAGATTTTTTGCTGAAACCCTGCTGCAAAGATAAAACCGCTTTGGGAGATGTTATTCGCCAACTGCTCGAAAGGGTAAGGGTACGCCGGCTGAATCAGCTTTACAGGCAGGAGCTTGAAGAGGCAAACAGTGATTTGAGAGACGGCATCGCCGAGTTGCGTGCCGACCAGAGAGCAGGGCGCAAGGTTCAGTTACGTATGTTACCTGAAAAGGAACAGCTTACTGGCGGCCTGTATATAGATCATCTGATTAAACCGTCGTTGTACTTGAGCGGTGATTTTCTCGACTATTTCCCCCTCACAGAAGACAAAACCCTGGTTTACATTGCTGATGTATCTGGCCATGGTGCCAGTTCAGCATTTGTGACCGTGCTCCTGAAAAACCTCAGCAACCGCTTGCAGCGCAACCTTCGCCGCGGGTCCAGCGACGATATTCTCTATCCTGCCCGGTTTCTTGAGCGAATTAACTCCGAGCTACTCGATACCGGCCTGGGAAAACACGTTACCGTGTTTGTTGGTATCATTTCTCTTAGTGAGCGTATATTAGAGTATGCGGTAGGTGCCCACTTCCCGATGCCTGTGTTGTCGTTTGAAGGCGGGGAAACCGCTTTTCTGGAGGGCAGTGGCCTTCCTGTAGGGCTTTTTGAATCACCAGAGTGGGAAGTGTACAAGGTTCCTCTGGACAAGCCTTTCCACCTGATTCTGTTTTCGGATGGCATTCTTGAAGTCATCCGTCAAAAGAGTCTTGATGAAAAGGAGCAGAGACTACTTGAACTCGTATCTGGAGGTCGTCACACTGTCGCATCTCTTAGCGAGGCTCTCAGTCTCGACGAGATCACAGAGTTACCGGACGATATCGGTATTGTGACGGTTACAGATACAGTTCCTGTGTCAGACAACTCGTCGTTGAAATAGTGGCAGTGTGAGACATGGCTGGTTATAAAATCTTGCAGGCTGATAAACAGGGCATTTATGTCCTGAAGTTTATTGGAGAAATCCGGCTCAACCTTTGTTGTACGCTGGATAATCTGGTCGACTCCATCACCCTGGATCCGCAATTCAAAACCGTGGTGATTGATCTCACAGAAACTGAGATCATCGACAGCACCACCCTCGGCCTGCTCGCCAAGATTGCTATGGCGGCCCAAAAGCAAAGCCACTTTTTACCTACGCTTATTTCCACCAACCCGGACATTACCCGTATTATTGCCTCTATGGGCTTCGACAAGATCTTCATTATTGTCCGTGAGCCTGCCTCACGCATTGAAGAACTGGAAGAAATACCCGTGCTGAAGGCCAGCGAACAAGACGTTCGTGACAAAGTGCTGGATGCCCATAAAGTCCTTATGGGGCTGAACCAGCAAAACCGGGAAGAGTTCAAGAATTTGGTGCGCGCTCTGGAATGCGAAGAACCCGGCTGATACGCCGCGCCTAGCATCCCGAGCCGGCAGATTCAGACCTGATTCAAAAAACGGAACAACTATGCCTGAAAAAAATGAGCCTCTTGCGAACGAGGCCAAAGAGCCGATACACGATGTGGCGGTTCTCGGAGGAGGCAGCTTCGGTTCTGCCATGGCAAAAGTACTGGGGGAGAATGGCCACCGTGTTCACTTCTGGATGCGTGATAAGGGTCAGGTTGAAGAGATCCGCACAACGGGCATAAACAGCCGGTATATGCCGGGCGTAAAGATCAAAGGCGACATTCAGCCCACCACCGATCTTGAATCCGCCGTTAATAAAGCCGAAATCGTATTTGTTGCCATTCCCAGCAAAGCTTTTCGCTCAGTTATACGTGAAAACAGCGATAAATTTCGGGATGGGCAAATTGTTGTAAGTTTAACCAAAGGTATTGAAGCTCAGGGCTTCAAACTGATGAGTGAAATTCTGCAAGAGGAACTTCCTCGCTGTCGCATTGGCGTACTGAGCGGCCCCAATTTGGCCAGTGAGATTGTAAACCGGGATTTAACGGCAACCGTTATTGCTGCCAAAAATCCGGATGTCCGGCGTACAGTTCAGGATTTACTTGGTTGCAAATATTTTCGTGTGTACGCCAACGTAGACATTTACGGTGTTGAGTTGGCGGGCGCCCTGAAGAACATCTATGCCATTGTGGCCGGCCTGGCGTCGGCTTTGGAGATGGGTGAAAACGCCAAGGCCATGTTGATTACCCGCGGGCTGGCGGAAATGAGCCGCTTTGCTGTCAGTTTGGGTGCTAACCCGATGACCTTTATGGGGCTGGCGGGCGTAGGGGATTTGATCGTTACCTGCACCTCGTCAAAAAGCCGTAATTTCAGGGTTGGTTATGCCGTTGGGCAGGGTAAGAAACTGGACGACGCAGTGGCTGAACTGGGCCAGGTAGCCGAGGGGATTTATACCTTGAAATTGGTGAAAGAAAAATCCGAGGCGATCGGCATTTATATGCCATTGGTGCGGGGTCTTTATGAAATTCTCTACCGCGATGCGTCTATTAGTGCAGTGATCAACAGTTTGATGATGTCTGTGCAGAATTCGGATGTTGAGTTTATCCTGCCACGGACTATCGCCGAATAACGGATACACCTTCGGGGAGGGGGTACCTGTGCAACTGCTTATCATGCGTCATGGCGAAGCCGGCTGGCACTCGCTGGATCAGGAACGGACGCTCACGGAAATGGGGCGTCGCCAGGTAGCAGAGTGCGCGGCGCAAATTGCCGCCTCGCCCTGGAGGCCACAACGAATCTGGTGCAGCCCCTACGTGCGGGCACGGCAAACCGCGGCCATTGTGTCCGAAATCCTCAACTGCCCAGTGGAAGAAAAAACATTTATCACTCCTGAAGATGACCCTGGGCTATGCCTGAATGCTCTCCTTGAGAACCAGCACTCACCTTTGATGCTGGTCTCCCACATGCCTTTGGTGGGCAGCTTGTCCACATTGCTGGTTGACGGGCACAGGCGCGGCATTCCCTTCATGACCTCCCAGGCCATTGTTCTCGATATGCCGGTGGTTGGCCCCGGTTGCGCCGACTTGAAAACCCAGTTTTTGCCCTGAATACATTGTAAGCAGGGCTCTTTATATTGACCGAGTGCAGATTATGTACAGTTTCCCTATTGATTATGTGGAGCCAGTGTTTCGGCCTCCCAGTGAAGCAAAATCTCTCATTCTCCCTGTAACTAACGGATGTTCTTGGAATAAATGTACATTTTGTGAGATGTACACTCAGCCCCAAAAGAAATTCCGAGCCCGCAAGCCGGAAGATGTACGCAAAGATATAGACAACGCCGCCCGCAGCTTGGGCGGCGTAAAACGGGTGTTTCTGGCCGATGGCGACGCCATGGTGTTACCAACCCGTCGGTTGCTAGAAATTCTTGGTGAGCTGAACGCAGCGTTCCCGGAACTACAGCGAGTCTCCAGTTATTGCCTCCCCAGAAACCTTGCCAAGAAAACCGTAGACGAACTTAAGCAACTGAAAGAAGCCGGGCTCAAGATTCTCTATATAGGCATGGAATCTGGTGACGATGAAGTACTCCGGCGCATCAACAAAGGCGAAACCTGGGAATCGACACGGTCGGCGCTGATGAAGATCCGTGAAGCTGGCCTGACAAGTTCTGTGATGGTGCTTAATGGCTTGGGCGGCGAAACGTTGTCGCGCCAGCATGCCATTAATACCGCCACCCTATGTAACGAAACTCAACCGGATTACCTGTCTACGCTGGTGGTGAGTTTCCCTCAGGGCGAAGAACGGTTCCGCGAAGGCTTTGGTGACGATTTTGAGCCGCTTACTCAGCAAGGCTTGTTCGAAGAGATTCGGATATTTTTAGAGTACCTTGAGCTTGAGCGAACCGTATTTAGAAGCGATCACGCCTCGAACTATCTTGTACTTAAAGGCAACTTGGGGCGCGATAAGCAAAAGCTGTTGGATCAGGTTAACCTTGCCATCACAAACCCCGGCGCAGTGCCATTGCGGGCTGAATGGCAACGTGGTTTGTAAATCATCGGTTTACGGAGCAGAGATATGAGCCAGACCCCGGAAAATATTGTCGAGCAAGTGGAAAAATCTGCCAAAAACCTTAGCCAGCCACCCCTTGAAAAGTGGCACCCAGAGTTCTCGGGAGACATGGACCTTCGCATAAGCAGAGATGGCGAGTGGATTCATAAGGGTAAACCACTGGGCCGGGAAGCTATTGTAAGACTGTTTTCTACCATTCTTCGCCGCGAAGACGATGGCGAGTACTATCTACTGACTCCGGTCGAAAAATGGCGCATTCAGGTGGAGGACACTCCGTTACTTGCTCATTCTCTTGAAGTAGAGGAGAGCGGTAACGAGCAAGTTGTCAGGTTGACTACCAATGTAGGCGAAACTCTTGAGGTGGGTAATGAACATCCGCTTGAAGTGGGTAGCTATGAAGCCTCTGGGCAACCCAGGCCAATTATAAGGGTGCGCCATGGCGTTGACGCCCGCCTTACAACGGCAGCCTACTATGAACTGGCAAAACACGTTGTTGAGCAGACGATCGACGGAAAGGCTGTATTGGGCGTATTTAGCCACGGAAATTTCTACAAAATCGGGCAGGGTGGTTGAAAAGCTTTGACCTGCCCCCAGAAATGAAAGTGGAAAACGCACTATATCCATTGTTAAACTGTGTTTTCATGCTTGTTGTGAGCCTGGCTCTCTAACGAGGCTTGGTGGTCGATAGTCCCTCTGTTCAGTCTGGCTGTTCATGATTACTACGATTACCTTTAATCAAACATACAGTCATTGCGACACTCAAGGAGATCACATGGCCCAACCTCGCGTTGTCACCATCCACTACACGCTTACCAACAACCAGGGAGAAGAGCTGGACTCCTCCCGTGGCGAAGGTCGCGAGCCACTGGCTTATCTGGAAGGTGCACAAAACATCATCGGTGGACTGGAAAGTGCACTGAACGAAAAGAGCGCAGGCGACCAGGTAAAGGTTTCTGTAGAGCCGGCAGAAGGCTACGGCGAAATTAACGAAGAGCTGGTTCAGCCAGTTCCTCTTACCGCCTTTGAAGGTGTAGACACCATCGAGCCGGGTATGCAGTTCCAGGCACAAACTCCGGGCGGCCCCCAGGTAGTTCGTGTTGTGGAAGTTGGCGAAGAAACCGTTACCATCGATGCGAACCACCCGCTAGCTGGCGAAACTCTGCACTTTGATGTAGAAGTTATCGAAGCTCGTGAAGCTAGTGAAGAAGAACAGGAACACGGACACGCTCACTAAGAAGAGCGTAGAAACCGTTTTCGAAGAGGCTCCTGCGGGGGCCTTTTTTGTCGTATAGAGAAAACCGGAGTTTGATATGAGCGCCCCCCCAATACCAGATAATGATGAAGCTCGTCTGGAGGTGCTGCATCAACTCAATATTCTTGATACCCCCGCCGAACAGGCTTTTGATCACCTGACTCGTTTAACCGCAGATATCATGGGCGTTCCCATTGCGCTTGTATCGCTGGTTGATCGGGATCGCCAGTGGTTCAAGTCATCATTTGGTTTGGCGACCCGTGAGACGCCCCGCGACATGTCTTTTTGCGCCCACGCCTTGTACGAGCAAGCTGTGCTGGTGATAGAGGATGCGGCAGCAGACGGGCGTTTTTCTGATAATCCAATGGTGACGGGTGAGCCCCATATCCGTTTTTATGCCGGTGCGCCGCTGTATTCGGATGAAGGCCTGATTCTGGGAACGCTCTGCATCATTGATCACAAGCCTCGCCGGTTGGCGGATGTCCGCACTGATCAGCTCAGCCTGTTGGCGCGTCAGGCGGAACAGCTGATCAGTCTGCATAAACAGGCTCAGATGCTGAAACAACAGGTGCGCAAAACGGAAGCGATTAATGCGCGCTACGAAGCCACCACTAAAGGTGCAGCCGCAGGAATTGTGCGCATTAACGGGCTGGGCCTTATTCTTGAGGTGAACCGGTTTGTCTGTGAGATGCTGGGTTACCGCGAAGACCAGGTGCTGGGCAACAACGTGGGAATGCTGATGCCTGCGCGTTGGGGTAAGTCACACGATGGGTATCTGGCTGCGTATCAACAAACCGGTGATGCAAAAGTGATTGGTCTTGGGCGTGAAGTAACAGCTCTTCATGCAGCAGGGCATGTCATACCTGTGCACCTGGCGGTAAGTGAGGTTGCCAGTGCCGCACACCCTGAAGACTATGAGCAGCGACAGTTTATAGGGATTCTCACCAATTTGAGTGAACTTTATGCTGCACGAGACCAGGCGGTGAAGGCCAGCCAAGCTAAAACGGATTTCATGTCGTCAATGAGTCACGAGCTACGCACACCAATGAACGCCATTTTAGGGTTTGCCCAGCTGTTGCAGAATAGTCGGGAGCCGTTGCCTGCGCGACAGCGTCGCCAGGTAGAGCTGATTAGCCAAAGCGGCCGACACCTGTTGAATCTGATAAACGAAGTGCTTGATCTTACTCGAATTGAATCTGGCAAGCTCCAATTCTCACTTGAGTCCGTATACTTATCCGAGGTCATCAACGAAGCGATTGAGATTATCAGTCCTTTGGCCGACCAAAGAGGTGTCAGCCTGGCCATGCCACAATTGGAATCCAGCAAAGTTCAGGTTCAAGGGGACCGTACCCGCATAAAGCAGGTGCTGATCAATCTCCTGAATAACGCGGTCAAATACAACCGGGAGCGGGGCTCTATCACGCTGAGCTGCGTCATACGAGACGAGGTTTGCCGCGTCAGCATCTGTGATACGGGGATAGGTATACCTGAGGGTCGGCTTAACGAACTGTTTCAGCCCTTCAACCGCCTGGGTGCAGAACATGGAAGCATCGAAGGCACGGGGGTAGGTTTGGCGCTTACCCATAAGCTTGTGAGACTGATGAATGGGCAGGTTGGCGTAAATAGCGTATTAGGAGAGGGGAGCATCTTCTGGTTTGAGCTGCCACTTCCTGGTTTAAGCCAGCAAGCGGTTTGATGCGCGAATGCAGGTGCATAATATTCACCAAATCCCGGAACAAGTAGGTGGGAAATGAACGGAAGTCTGCCTAAAAACAGTGCGGCTGATATTTTAATTGTCGATGACAACCTTATAAATATCGAGCTGTTAGACGCCATGCTTGAAGATGAAGGTTACACTCAGATTGAGGGTATGAGCGATCCGCGCAAGGTGAAAGCCCGGGTGAAATCACGATGTCCGGACCTGATCCTTCTGGATATACGCATGCCATACCTGAGCGGGTTTGAGGTCGTGGGGCAGCTGCAGGAAGCGTTTGGCGACCAAGCGCCGGCCATTATTATTCTCACCGCACAGATAGACGACAAAACCCGTTACCGAGCACTGGAGCTTGGGGTTCGGGATTTTCTCACCAAACCGTTTGATCAGCTGGAAGTGTTGCAGCGTATCCGTAATACACTGCAGCTGCAGCGATTGATGCAAGAGCAGGCCGAGCGCACAGAGCTTCTGGAAACTTTGGTGGCAGAGCGAACCCGCGAGCTTGCCGTTCAGTCGCGACAGGACCCCCTTACCGGGTTGCCAAACCGACGAGCGCTGATTGAAGAGCTCAGCGAACGGCTGGATCAGGCGAAGAACACCGCGGTTCTGTTTCTGGCTATCGAGGGCATGGGTGATATCGCCCGTCTCCACGGATTTACTGTGGCCGATTGTCTTTCCACATCGGTGGCGGAGCGCCTGCAAGCTTTACCAAGCCTGCCTAATTGTTACCTGGCCTTATGGAACAGCACTGAGTGGATCATGTTGTGTGAGTGTGCACCAGAGGAAGTTGCGGTAGCGCCAATGGCTGACGAGATACTGGCTAGCTTCAACGCTGCATTTGAGGCCGAAAAGATGGCGCTCCATCTCAGTGCCAGGATCGGCATAAGTGCAAGCCTGGCTGGCCGCTCCGCAGAGCAGCTTGTTCGTATGGCTGCCCTTGCGCTGCCCCATGAGGATTGCAGCTGGCAGGGTTACGATGACGAGCTGGAAAGCCGTTTGCAGAGGCATATAGGAATGCGGGAGGCCCTGCGCGGCGCAGCACAGCGGGGCGAGATGCATCTGTTGTATCAACCCAAAGTGGATATCAACAGCGGGGAGATTGTAGCTGCGGAGGCTCTGCTGCGATGGGAGAGCCCCAATTATGGCAGTGTCTCACCGGGCGAATTTATTCCTATAGCCGAAGCCAGTGGCGAAATTCTGGAAATTGGAGCCTGGGTGATCAGAGATGCACTTGAAACCCTGGGGCGCTGGCGTGAGCAGGGAGTTGTCAGTCAGCACTTCTCTGTTGCGGTAAATGTGGCAACCATACAGTTAATGCAGTCAGACTTTGCCCAGTGGATGATGGCGACTGTTGCTCAAAGCCCGGTGCCACCAGAGGTGTTTGAGCTGGAGATAACCGAATCCGGGTTGATGCAGGACATGGCTTTGGCCAATCGTCACCTGACTTTGCTCTCGGAAGCTGGATTTCGTATTGCGATTGATGATTTTGGCACTGGGTACTCCTCGCTGGCATACCTGAAATCGCTGCCAATTTCAGTTCTCAAAATTGACCGCGCATTTATCAAGGAGTTACAAACTAGCCTTGAGGATCAACGACTTACCAGTACGGTGATTGATATGGCACGGCACTTTGGCTTTAGCACGGTTGCTGAAGGTGTCGAATTGCCAGAACAGCTGGAGTTATTGAAGCAGATGGGCTGTAATCGAGTTCAAGGCTTTCTGTTTTCGCCACCACTGCGAGAGGCTGCCTTGCTCAAACTGATAGCCAACGGGCTCTCAGCACACCTCTGAAAGCTTTTGTTCTTGATCCACAAAAAAGCGGAGGCGCAGTCTTTACCGCACCTCCGCTTTTAAAGCACCAATTTCGTTGATGCTTTGGGCTACTAGGCCAAGTTACATGTTGGGATAGTTTGGCCCACCGCCGCCTTCTGGCGTAACCCACGTAATGTTCTGTGCAGGATCCTTGATGTCGCAGGTCTTGCAGTGAACGCAGTTCTGAGCGTTGATCTGGAACCTTTTACCGCTGCCATCGTCCTTCTCAACCACTTCGTAAACCCCTGCAGGGCAGTAGCGCTGAGCTGGCTCATCGTACTTGGGCAGGTTTTCCTCGATCGGGATATTCGGATCGGTCAGTTTCAGGTGAACCGGCTGGTTCTCTGCATGGTTGGTGTTAGACACAAACACCGACGTTAGGCGATCAAAGGTCAGCTTGTTATCCGGCTTGGGATAATTCAGCTTTTTGCACTCGGATGCGGGCTTCATTGTCGCGTGATCTGGTGTCAAATCGCGCAGGGTAAACGGCAAACTTCTGTGCAGAATGTTCTGCTCAAAGAATGCAATTGCACCACCAATAAAGTTGCCAAATTTGTGCATTGCTGGGCCGAAGTTACGCTCGTCGTAAAGCTCTTTGTACAGCCAGCTGTTCTCGAAGCGATCCGCAAAGCTGGTGATTTCCTCACCGGTTTGGCCATTCTTCAGGGCTTCAAACACTGCTTCAGCACCCAAAAGGCCAGACTTCATGGCGGTATGGGAGCCTTTGATCTTGGAGCTGTTCATCGTGCCGGCATCACAACCCAGCAGCAGGCCGCCCGGGAAGCTCATTTTGGGCAACGAGTTATACCCGCCTTTTGCCAGCGCACGGGCGCCGTAGGACACACGCTTACCGCCTTCCAGATATTGTTTGAACTCCGGGTGAAGCTTCAAGCGCTGAAACTCTTCAAACGGGCTTAAATGTGGGTTGCTGTAGGAAAGATCAGCAATCAGGCCAACATAAACCTGTCCGTTTTCAAGGTGGTAAAGGAAAGAGCCACCGGTAGAGCCGCTTTCAGTCAAAGGCCAGCCAGTCGTGTGTACAACCAGGCCTGGCTCATGCTTGGCCGGGTCTATGTCCCACAGTTCTTTGATGCCGATACCGTAATGCTGGGGATCCTTACCTTCGTCTAGCTTAAAGTCGTTGATCAGGCGTTTGCCCAGGTGACCACGACAGCCCTCTGTAAACAGAGTGTACTTGGCGCGCAGTTCCATGCCTGGCATATAGCCGTCTTTTTCTGAGCCATCGGCTGCGACACCCATGTCGCCAGTGAGAATGCCCTTAACCTGGCCATCTTCTACAATGGTCTCGGCAGCAGCAAAGCCTGGGTAGACTTCAACACCCAAGGCCTCTGCCTGCTCGCCTAGCCAGCGGCACAAGTTACCAAGGCTGATAATATAGTTGCCGTGGTTGTGCATGTTCTTGGGCACAAACGCGTTTGGAATCTTGGTTCCCTTTTCCTGGCTTTTCAGCAGAAAAATATCATCACGGGTAACCGGGGTGTTCAGGGGGGCGCCTTTCTCTTTCCAGTCTGGAAAGAGTTCATTGAGGGCGGTAGGCTCAAACACAGTACCGGCCAGGATATGAGCGCCGATTTCAGAACCTTTTTCTACTACGCAGACGGTCAGTTCTTCGCCGGCTTCTTGTGCCAACTGCATAACACGGCAAGCTGCCGACAGGCCAGCAGGGCCGCCGCCGACGATAAGAACATCAAATTCCATCGATTCGCGTTCCACGTTGGTCTCCTCAAACATCTTAATGAATATTGTATGCCCGCAGGCTTTTATTTCCGGAGCGTCATCATACCGTTAAAATTCACCTCAGACGACTACTCACAACCGAATACTCTGGTTTTATACACTACAAAGGGTAGCGTATTTAACGAATCAAACAAACGTTTGTTTGAAATCTGGCCAAGGCTTTGGCATGGTAGATTTGTATTGTAATACAGCCCGCTGGGCCGGTTTTGGGGCTTCTTAATGCTACTAACCGCCTTAGTAATAGCGGCTGACTGGCCCAAGATACACGCGTGGGGCGTCCCATTGGACTATTGACCCATTTTATCTTTGCCGTCAGTATTAGTCCGCCGTGACGGATGGCCCCAGTGTGAGGCCGCTGTTTGTAACGTTCGGCTTGTATACCCGTAACAAGGTATCTTGCGCCGAGACGAAGCAATCGAGAATGCTCTGTAACCCGCCCATACAGGGCCTGTCTTAAGAGTGTTTTTGATTGAGAGTCATTAACCCATCGTAGAAGAACGAGGAATCTATGAAGGTTCTGGTCGCAGTAAAACGAGTAATCGACTACAACGTAAAGGTACGTGTCAAGCCGGATAACACTGGTGTTGATCTCGCCAACGTCAAAATGGCAATGAACCCATTCTGCGAAATCGCTGTTGAAGAAGCGGTTCGTCTGAAGGAAAAGGGTATTGCAAACGAAATCGTCGTGGTTTCCATTGGCCCCAAGGCCTGTCAGGAGCAGATTCGTACTGCGCTGGCGCTGGGCGCTGACCGTGGCATCCACATTGAAGTCGATGAGGACGTTCAGTCTCTCGACGCAGCCAAATTGCTGAAGGCCGTGGTTGAGAAAGAGGAGCCAAAACTCGTCATTCTTGGCAAGCAGTCCATCGATTCTGACAACAACCAAACTGGCCAGATGCTGGCTGCACTGACCGGTATGGGTCAGGGCACTTTCGCCTCCGAAGTGGTTGTTGATGGCGAAAAAGTGAATGTTACCCGTGAGGTAGACGGTGGTCTTATGACCCTTTCTTTGAGCCTGCCAGCGGTTGTAACCACAGACCTGCGTTTGAACGAGCCGCGCTATGCGTCTTTGCCGAACATCATGAAAGCCAAGAAAAAGCAGCTCGATACCATGAGCCCGGCTGACCTTGGTGTTGAAATCGCGTCGCGCCTGACCACTTTGAAAGTTGAAGCACCGGCTGCCCGTCAGGCAGGTGTTAAAGTGGCTGACGTTGCCGAGCTGGTCGATAAACTGAAGAACGAAGCGAAGGTGATCTAAATGAGCATCCTTGTAATTGCTGAACACGACAACAGCAGCCTGAAGCAGGCTACTCTGAGCGTTGTAGCGGCTGCCAAGGCCATCGGTGGCGATATTGATGTACTGGTTGCCGGCGAAAACTGCGGCGCCGTTGCAGAAGCCGCAGCCAAGGCTGAAGGCGTTGCAAAGGTACTGGTTGCCGACAACGCAGTTTACGGCCACTTCCTGGGCGAGCTGGTTGCAGAAGTGGGTAAGGGCTACAGCCACATCCTGACCTCTGCCGGTACCACGGGCAAAGACTTCATGCCGCGCGTTGCAGCGCTGCTGGACGTTGCTCAGGTATCTGACATCATCCGCGTTGAATCCGAAGACACCTTTGTT
>Ga0208158_1000080_pt1 | contig 45282 bp, 54 predicted proteins | sample 8_EtaG_FD_184081 | JGI IMG/M metagenome (GOLD analysis project Ga0208158, IMG submission 184081) | Marine viral communities from the Subarctic Pacific Ocean - 8_ETSP_OMZ_AT15162 metaG (SPAdes) (version 2) | ecosystem: Environmental > Aquatic > Marine > Oceanic | place: Pacific Ocean | collected...
CGAGAAGGTCAGTTTTTGAGGTACCATTTTGGATAGCGGTTGTTGGTGTTGATTGATGGTGTAAGGTCCTGAAATTTTAACACTTTCAGCCGCTTTCTTTTATCCCCTCATGAGAAATTCGGGCTAGGTTGGCGATGCTAGCACCGACTCCTGGTATGGCACCGATAACTGTCCCCATGACACTACCGCGCAGTAATTGGAAAGGCTTGCCAAAGGCATAGCGCATGCCGCTCAGAATATTGGCAAACTTGACCTCTCGTAGAGAGCTATCATTGACGATGTACTGCTTTCCGACCAGGTTGAACAACTCTGACGCAGCGAAGAAGCCGATTAATCCCGGAATCACCGGGATTCCGTCAAGCAAATACATGCTGCCGAAGGTACCCCGCATTTGACCGGCATCGCTGTAACCGATAGTGCTAATCAGAATGCCGAATATGCCCGCTGAAATTCCTTTGGAAATACTGGCATCGTTAAGTATAGCGATCAGTGTGACACCCCAGAGCGCCACCACTAGCATCTCAGTAGGGCCGAGTCGTAATACCCAATGAGAGATGAACTGAACGGCAAACAGTAGCAGTACGTAGCCCGCCAGTGTGCCAAGCACCGATCCGACTAGCCCAATGCCAAGGGCTTGGGCGTGCTCGCCGCGGCATGCCATCGGATAACCATCAAAAGCGGTAGCCACTGACGAGGAAGTTCCGGGAATGTTGAGCATGATAGCGGGAATAGCACCACCGAAGCCGCCACCAGTGAAGATGGCGGTCAGAAACAGTATCGCTGGCAAAAAATCCATATACAGTGTGGCGGGCAGAAAAACTGCCATCGCGATCGAGATCGAAAGTCCGGGGATCGAGCCGAAGAATAGTCCGATGATCAGTCCCGGGGGCACTACCCACCAAGCATCGGGTGTGCTAAGTAGGTTGATAGCTGCTTGGAAGGCATCAACATTTATCATAATGCGTTATACCTCTAGCTAGATTAGCAGCGTGGGAAGTCGGATGTTCAACAACTCGATGAAAACTATTACGACAGGTGCTGATACCACGAAGGAAAAGCCGAGAATGACCCACCAACGCCTTTCGCCCTGGAGGTAGAGAGCCAGGCAGATAAAGAGAAAGCTGCCAAGATCGAACCCAATGACTGGAATCAGCGCTGCATACAACGCTAGAAGCCCCATGAATAGCATGGCGGGTAGAACCGACGCGTCGCCCACCGTGCTATCGAGGGCGTCTTGGTCAAGGCAATGGCGACGGTGATACCAGTCGATCACCTTGGCACCAACGTTGACTAGTAGTGCCGTAATACCGATGCCCGCAGCAGGGGCAATTAGTAACCAGTCAGTGACGCCACGAGCATCAACGAATACATCGTGGGCGTAGTAGCCAAATGCCGCAGCAAGCGACAGGGCGAATAAAATGTTGCCTAAGGGGAATTGTTCTCGTCGATTCTCGGATACCATGCTGTATTACCCTACCTGCGATGAATGGTCCCAGACATCACTTGATCAGTGGAGCGTACGTCTTGACCGCTTCATAGGCATCGTTGATCAGTTTCTGACTTTTCTCTAGAGGCACCCAGTCTGCGCCAATCGATGCCTCGTTAGCCCATTCTTGGAATTCATCGCTCTGCAATGTTTCCTTATAAACTTGAACTACGCGCTCGTAACGCTCGGGATATTTCTCCTGCAGTGAGGTATGAACGATAAGGCCGGAAATATTCCCACCGATCAGCGGCAGTGCGTCGACACCCATCGCGGTCATCTCATCGTTGAAAAACGGAGCGTCCCAGTTGCTACTAGGCTGATCGCTGACTATAGCTAGTGCGCGAATATTGTCGCCGATAGCCAGCGCACCTTCAGCGGCCAAGATCTCGAAATCGACATGATTGCCGGCCAGCGCCGTGCGGAGTGGCGCGCCCCCGCCGTAGGTCACGAAGCGTATGTTGTCATGATCGATGTCGAGGGCATCCATCATCACCAGAGTCTGCAGGTGGCCGCCGTTACCGATGATGATGCCGGAACTCAATTTCTCGGGTTCACGCATGGCCGTGACTAATTTTTCCAAGCTGTCATACGGACTGTCGTTATGAACGGCGACGATGCCGTAGTCGTTCCATTGAGCGCTGAGCAATTGGAAGTCTTCCCATTTTACCGGCGCCCCGCCGATCTCGATGGCGCTGGCTAGATAGGGTGTCGCTTGCATGACCAGTAAAGTCTGTCCGTCGGCGGACTGTTGCTGAAAGTAGGTAGCTCCCAGTGCGCCGGCCCCACCAGGACGGTTGATGACGCTGACCGGTACACCGAAGCGTGGGGACATGTGCTCTGCAAGTCCGCGTGCGAGACGGTCCGCGCTACCACCGGCATTGAAGGGTACGATGATTTCAATGGGCTCTTCCGGCCAATCCGCTTTGGCGGCAGGCATGACTCCGATGCTCAAAACGACGCAAGATATGCCAACGGTGAGCCGCGGTAAGCCACGCTTGATCAACGAAGTAAGGGGTTTTTGATGAGTTTTCGTAAAGTTACTCATTTGGTATCGTTCCTCGTGTTGTTCCAGTTTTGTTATTGTTGGCTTTGGCCAAATCAATTAGGGCATTGTATCTTTGTCATGTCAATAGTACATATAATCTATACTTCGACAACTAGACAGAAAGGAAATCGGGATGACAGGGCATGTGAAATGGCATAGTGAAGGTGCGGTGGCCGGCCCTTGGCCAAAACATCATCGTGTTTATTTAGTGTTGCACCAAGAGATTTTGGAGGGTCATTACACGCCCGATAAGTCGCTGCCTAACGAGTTTCTACTGGCCGAACAGTTCAAAGTGTCACGCGCCACCATTCGTAAGGCAATGGAACGCCTGGGTCGTGAAGGCTTGGTAGTACGATACCGCGGCAAGGGGACCTTTCCGGTGGCAGCTAATGAATCGTCGCCGGTTCAGGCGAGCATCTCGGGGGTAATCGAAAACCTGATAGCGATGGGCCTCAAAACAGAAGTTAGGGTCCTCGGATTTGGTTATGTGACGGCATCGGCCGAAATCTCACGTGCGCTGAACATCCCATCGGCCGCTCTAGTGCAGAAGGCGACGCGGGTTCGGAGTTATCACGGTTCGCCCTTCTCCTTGCTAACGACCTACGTGCCTGAGGCCATCGGCCAAACTTTTAGTCAGAGCGATCTAATCACACAACCACTGTTGCTGTTACTCGAGCGCGCCGGCGCCAAAGTCATGCGTGCCGAGCAGACAATCACAGCCAAGTTAGCTACACCGAGACAGGCTGCGCTACTGGAGATAGAGCCGGGTGACGCCTTGCTGTGTATTAGTCGAATCGGGTTCGATGAGAACGGCCAGCCGGTGGAATACATAGAGGGCCACTACCGTCCAGATACCTACGAGCATCAAATGTCCCTGGACCGCCGGGTAAACGACAACAAACATGTCTGGGAGATGCGATGAGGTCTATTTGCTCCGGGAGGCATGATCCTGTTATAGACAACCTAGTGTGCCTTAACAAAATTTCGTCTTATTATTGAGTTTGTCGGATAAACGTGCGATTGACTCAATGTACGCAGCTGGGCGTGTCTTTGGACTGGATCGCGATGGCGCAGATTTCGATGACATTACCGTAGTCGCGATGGGTAGCCGTATTAAGTTCTAAGCAACCGGATCTATGAAAGGAGTATCGCCATGCTTATTCGACCTATCATCCTAAACTAGACCCCCTCAGGGCCTGGGATGATAACCGGTGAAGAGGGTGTGTTTCGAGCAGGTGTGACGGATTTCAGCCGTTTAATCGAAAATCGACAGAAGAAACAATTGCTTGTTTTTTAGAGGATGTTACGTGAAAAATCTTAAAAAATTGGTAACCGAAGATAATGACATTACTACCATTCCTGGTGTATATGATGCCTTCACCGCGCATTTAGCTGAGGAAGCGGGCTTTGAGGCGGTATATCTTTCTGGCGCCAGCTTGGCCTATACCAAATTGGGGATGCCTGATACCGGGTTGATGTCTATGTCTGAAGTAGCTGACTCCATTGCTTATATTCGCGATCGTATTGATCTGCCGATCGTAGTTGACGCTGATACCGGTTATGGCAATGCCTTGAACGTACAGCGCACGGTTCGAGTCTTTGAGCGCGCGGGCGCATCTGCTATTCAGATTGAGGATCAATCACTCCCCAAGCGCTGTGGTCACCTGGCAGGTAAGAGCTTAGTTTCGGCCGGTGAAATGGAAGGCAAGATAAAGGCTGCAGTAGATAGCCGCCAAAGCGAGGACACATTGATTGTGGCCCGTACGGATGCGATTATCGTTGAATCTTTTGAGTCAGCATTAGAGCGGGCTGAACGTTATCTCTCTGCGGGCGCTGACATTATTTTTGTGGAGTCACCGCGCACCCATGCAGAGTTGGCCGCTATCGGTGATTGCTTTGGTAGCCGAGTGCCAGTACTGGCAAATATGGTAGAGGGTGGCCAGACGCCTATCACTAGTTCTGATGACTTGGCCGAACTTGGTTACCGAGTTGCTATTTTCCCCGGAGGCTTAGCCCGGGCGGTATTGCGGCAAGCTAGAGCTTATTTCTCTAGTCTAAAACAACATGGGACTAATAAAGCATTTGAAAATAGAATGGCAGACTTTGATGAACTCAACACCGCTATCGGTTTACAACACATTTTGTCGGAATCCGAAAAGTATAGGGGAGACAAGCAATCGCTTTGAATCGCCCCAAGTATTCTAGGAACCTCTGAATAAGTTCCCAGAATCAGCGATAATACAGCCATCGTCAATCGCATAGGATTCGTTGTCACTATGAATCAAATCACCTTCTCTGAAGCCGAGTACCAGAAGCGCAAGACCCGCCGCGAGATCTTTCTGGAGCGGATGGACAAGCTGATTCCGTGGAAGCAGCTGGGGAAGAAGGTAGTCCGATATTACCCCAAGGGCCAGCTGGCTTGCCACCATATCCGCTGCCGATCATGCTGCGAGTCCACTGCATGCAGCTGTTCTACAACCTCAGCGACCCGGCCATGGAAGATGCCCTCTACGAGATTGAATCCATGCGGCACTTTGCCGGCCTGAAGTTGGATCGCTTGCCGGACGAAACCACCATTCTCAAGTTCCGTCATTTCCTTGAACACCATGGCCTTGGCAAGGTGTTGTTCAAGGAAGTGAACAAGCATCTGGAGAAGAACGGCTTGATGCTGCGGGAAGGCCGCATTGTGGACGCCACTATTATTTCTGCGCCGAGTCCACCAAAAATGAGAGTGGCCCGCGCGATCCCGAAATGCATCAGACCAGAAAAGGCAATCAGGTGGTACTTTGGCATGAAGATGCACACTGGTGTGAATGGCACGCTCGGCCTGATCCACAGCATCGATACCACGGCAGCCAATATCCACGACATTGTGTCTGTCGGCAACCTTCTCCACGGTGATGTCGGTTATCTTGGGGTTCAGAAGCAGGATGAGCATAAAGATCGTAAAAACGTATCCTGGTTCATTGCCAAGCGTCCTGGCTCTCGCAAGAAACTGGACGACCGTAAGTTGAAAGCTGAAAAGCTCAAAGCCAGTGCCCTGGCCAAAGTGGAACACCCATTCCGGTACATCAAACAAGTCTTTGGCCTGGCTAAAAACACTAACCGGCTGCACGTGCTGGCCGCATTCAGCAACCTGCTGATGGGTGAAAAATACTTGCTGGCGTAGGGCCAGTGTGCCCGTTTTCCGCCAAAGTGGCGGAAAACGGGCAAAAAATGAACAAATAGGGGGGTATGCCCATATTGTGTTTGAACGGCTTTTTTTGAGTTGAAAAGTGTTTCAGGAGCAAATTAGGCGTTAATCAGGCCTTCCCTAGTGTGCCTTAACAAAAGTTCATCGAGTAATTGGCATTAAAGGCTATAATTGCAGGAAACGTTGATGGAGCTACTGCAATGGGCCGACCCGTTATACCTTTGAAGATGACCGAGGAAGAGCGTAAAGAACTCCATACATGGCTTCGTCGCCGGCAGATGCCCGCAGCCGAGCAACAGCGAGCCCGAATGGTGTTGCTAAGCACAAAAGGGCTACCCGGGCGGATCATTGCAGAACGAGTGGGTGTGACAGCGGAGACGGTCGGCAAGTGGCGTAAACGGTTTGAACAGTTCCGGGTGGCCGGTCTGACAGATGCCCCCAGGAGCGGCCGGCCCCGCAGTATCAATGACGACAAAGTCACAGAGGTCATCAACAAAACGCTTCAGTCAAAGCCTAAGGATGCGACTCATTGGTCGACGACGTTGATGGCCAAGGAAGCGGGTCTCAGTGCCATGGCGATCAGTCGCATCTGGCGAGCGTTTGGCTTGAAGCCTCACCGTCTGGAAACCTTTAAGCTCTCGACCGATCCGCATTTTGTTGCCAAGGTTCACGACATTGTTGGGCTGTACATGAATCCGCCGGACCGGGCTTTGGTGCTGTGTGTGGATGAGAAAAGCCAGATACAGGCGCTGAATCGCACCCAACCGGCGCTACCGCTGTCGTTTGGCTACTCAGAGACTCGGACACACGACTACGTTCGTCACGGCACCACAACCTTGTTTGCAGCCTTGGACGTGGCTACTGGGGGGGGGCATCGGGCGCCTTCACCGGCGGCATCGGGCCAAAGAGTTTCTGGCCTTTTTGAATGCGATTGACCGGGAGGTTCCAAAAGATCTGGATATTCACTTGGTCATGGATAACTACGGCACCCATAAGACCGCAAAGGTGCGTGCCTGGTTTGCTGCCAGGCCCAGATACCACGTTCATTTCACGCCCACATCGGCGTCGTGGATCAACTTGGTGGAACGGTTCTTTGCCTTGATCTCAGGGCGTTGGATCAAACGAAATTCGCATCGCAGCACTCGCGAACTGGAAGCTTCAATCAAGGACTACCTTGCAACGTATAATGACGATCCCAAACCGTTTGTCTGGCGTAAAACCGCCGATCAAATCATTGAGTCAATCGCGCGTCTATCTGACAAGCTCAATAATAAGACGAACTTTTGTTAGGGGGCACTAGGCACCCGCCAAGCTCTGGTAGTGAGGCTTTTCGTATTCGACCGGTGACAGGTTACCACTCGTGTCGTGTCGGCGTTTTGGGTTGTAAAACATCTCAATATAATTGAACACGTCTCGCCTCGCAGTTTCACATGTCGAATAGATTTGTCGCTTAATGCGCCCCTCTTGAGACTGGAAGAAGCTTTCAGCTACCGCGTTATCATGGCAGTTACCGCTGCGGCTCATGTTGCCCGGCAAGTTATTCGCTTTCAAAAAACTCTGCCAATCACCGCTACTAAACTGGTTGCTTTGGGCCGGATGAACCATGACAAGCCCCCGCGGCGGCTACGCCAAGCGAAGGTTTTTGGGTAACGACTGAGGCGTAAACCGACGCAATTAGCAAAGGGCAGAAGTAAACGCAACAATGGCTGTTGACCCTGAGTGCGTTGGGACGGGTTGATGCACAAGCCATCTGACGAGGTGGGAGCGCAGAGCCGGTGCTTGCCGGAAACGGTGAAGTCGCACTCTGGACTGTATCCGGGAGTAAGTCCGTGTTGGGCGGTAGATTGCTAAAGCGCTAGCACTCCTCTGAACACGGGCAGAAGACCCCAGTCCTGATCCATGCCTCTGGTGATACGCCCCCACAGAGCGGCAGGTATGAGGACGTATTACAGTCTTTACAGTCGCTTGCTCTCGAAGCAAGCTTTGTACGATTCCTTGCGGCAGGCCAAACGCAACAAAGGTGAGGCTAGAATCAATGGACAGAACCTGAAGGCGGAGCTGTCGTGCCTGCTCACCGAGCTGAGGGAAAAGCGCTACCACCGGTGGTAGGTGGTGGATATGGATCTGACCAGGTGATTTGACACACTGGATCATGATCATATTATCCGCCAGTTCCGGCATAAAGTCACGGACGACAGTGTGCTGGGACTGCTCCGGCAGTTCTTGAGCAGTGATGTGATGGTCGGCCACCAGTATGAAGCCACCACGCAAGGCAGTCCGCAGCGCGGGGTGATCAGACCCGCTGATCACCAACGTCTATCTGGGCGCCTTCGACCAGCATGTGAAGCGCCGAGGGCACCGGATCGCCCGCTATGCGGACAACATCTTGAGCCTGTGTGGGGGTCCAAGCCTGCGGCGACCAGTGCGCTGTCTGAGCTCAAGCAGTGGAAAGAGCCTGCACCGGCGATTAAGGCAGTTGGGTTGCCAGCCGTCCTTCAAATCGATCTGACCCGCTAACGCACAGAGGCTCTGTGACCCGATATTGTAGGATGGGCGTTTATATGAGCCGTATACGTGGTCCGTATGTACGGCTCTGTGAGAGGGCTGAGGCGGCAACACCTCACCCTATTCGATATGGAAAACCGTTATACTCGGCTGAAATTTTAATGCCACTCAGGATGTTATGTCAGATCTTTCACTAATTCAGTATGGCCTGGTTGCGCTCATTTTCATCTGGAGTGGGTTTGTACGTTCTGGCCTGGGCTTTGGCGGAGCGGTGCTATCGCTGCCATTCCTGCTGCTGGTGAAAGACGACCCGCTGGTGTTCCTGCCTATTATCGCGGTACACCTGCTGGTGTTTTCGTCGCTCACCATCTGGATGAACAATCGCGGCAGTCGCAACAGCCAAGGTGGGGAGAACGGCGAGAAATTAACAGGCTTTGGGCCTGATGCTGCTGTAAATAGGCCCGAAGGCACAGTGGACTGGCCCTACCTGTGGCGAATGCTGCGCATTATGCTGGTGCCCAAGCTGATTGGCGTGTTTGGGTTGTTTACGTTGCCGGCAAATGTGTTGAGTGCGATTATTTTTGTGATCGTCGCAATTTACTCGGTGTCGTACATACTTAACCGGCCGTTTCGCAGCAAAAGTAAAACCGTAGATGTGGCCCTGCTGATGGCCGGTGGTTACATCAGCGGCACCTCACTGATAGGCGCGCCGCTGATTATTGCAGTTGCGGCCCAGCACGTTGCGCGGGAGAAACTGCGCGATACGCTGTTTGGCCTTTGGTTTATTCTGGTGCTGATCAAGCTGGCGGCGTTCATTTGGGTTGGGCTGGATCTACAGCTGATTCATCACCTGTGGTTGCTACCCTGCGCCGCCGCAGGACATGTGGTTGGGCTGCGCTTTCACGAGCGAATTGTGAAAGCCGAAACACCGGTGTTTTTCCGCCTGCTGGGAATAGTGCTGTTGGTCGTCAGCAGTGTGGGGATGGTTAGCGTGTTACTTTAAGGATACTGACTGAGCCGGCTGCGCGGCTTTCGACGCGAAGGTGAGCATAGTTGGCTACAGCGTTGCCACAACCAATAGCGGAGGTATGTATGAAGTACATCTTTGAAGTGCATATCAAGGAGGGCTATACCGCAGAGGACTACGCGGATGCCTGGGTGCGTGCAAGCGAGTTGATCCAGCGTGCGCCGGGCGCGCGGGGAACGGAATTGCATCGCAAAATTGGTGATCCGGATACACTTATAGCCATTGCCCACTGGGACAGCAAGGCTAGCCGGGATGCGATGGAGGCACAACATAGCCCCGATGTGGCTGAGATTATTCGCAGTGCTGCGCCTTTTTGCGAAATCCGGCCTCTTGGTGAGTTTGAAGAACCGGAATGGGTGGTTAATCCAACCCCAGAGATTGCCAGTACGTGACCGGTTCCCTATGACCTCAATGGGTTGCAGGCAACTCAGTTGTTGGCCCGAACACCTCGTAGTGCAGTTGGTCGTCTGCAAACCCGATGCTGTTAAGTATGCCCTTGAGGGCCGACATAAAGGGCATGGGGCCGCAGAAGTACACATGGGCTGTTTTGTCGGTAAGCCACTTATCGAGGATGTCAGCGGTTAAGTACCCAGCCCAATCGGCACCTTCGCCAAACTCAAATGCACGACGCAGATCCAGCCCAGATGACTTCTGCAGCTCTGCCAGCTCTTGGTGAAAGATCTGGTGTTCGGCGCTGCGGCAGCATTCAACGAACTGGACGTTTTCGGCCGAAATGCCAGATGCCAGTGCTTCTTTGAGCATACTGAACAGAGGCGTGATGCCAACGCCACCGGAAATAAAGACGTGTTTCGGGGCATCTTTGTTCAGCATGAATTGCCCATTGGGCGCACTCAGCTCAACCGTATCACCAACCGCGCACTGGTGAAGTTGCTGCGAGGCAGCCCCTTGAGTTTCGGCCTTTACAGAAATTCGGTAGTAATCCTCGGTGCCCCAGGACGAGAGTGAGTACTGGCGAATTTCATCATAGCTGTCACCGGTTCCCGTCAGTTTGATACCAAGGTACTGACCGCCGGAATACGCGCAAATAGCGCCGCCGTCGGTTGGTTTAAGGTAAAACGATTTAACTTCCGGTGTTTCCTCAACAATCTGATCAATAGTGAAGGAGCGAAATCCGCGCCAGCCACCCGGCTGAGCTTCCTTTTCGCTGTACATGCTTTCTTCAGTATCGGTAAAAATCTGTGCCAGCACGCCGTAAGCTTCTTCCCACGCGGTGAGTGCTTCGTGGTTGTCTGGCAACTGCAACACGTCCTGAATAGCGGCGATCAGGTTTTCCCCTACAATCGGGTAGTGCTTGGGCTCAATGCCAATGCTGGCGTGTTTGCTGGCGATTCGCTGCACGGCGGGTACTAACACTTCAATTTGATCAATGTTTTTGGCGTAAGCAAAAACAGCATCCGCCAAGGCTGATGATTGGCCACCGCCGCCACTGCGCTGATTGGCCATGTTGAATATGTGCTGCAGGTCGGGGTTGTTGGCAAACAGCTTTTTGTAAAATTCCTGGGTGATGGCTTGGCCGTTTTCGGCCAGTAGAGGCACCGTTGATTTAACGGTCGCAATGGTATGTTCCGTGAGCATGAAGTCGCCTTTTAACGTGTATATGTAATGAATGTTAAAGGCTACCGAAATACAAGAGTCGCAGTCAAGGTGAGTGGCTTGATAAAGATCACGCCCCATTGTACGGGCAATGCTTTTTGCCATGGTTTCAAAAACCCCCTGGCGTGAAGAGGGCGGTCATATAAGTGTTTGATCAACAATAGATGGCGTGCCTTTAGCATCGAGAGTAGAGACCAAGGCTTCGCCGACTCCAAGTTCCGTTATCACTTTTTCAGTATCCAGGCTGGGGTGCCTGAAGGTTGAGGCGGCAGCGCGAACGGCTTTTTGATCACGCGATGTAAATGCTCTCAGAGCATGCTGCACCCGGTTACCGAGCTGGCCGAGTATTTTTCGGGGTCGCCAACTTCGGGTAATTCTTCAAACAACTCGGCTAATAGCCAGAGCAAAATGGAGGCGTATAGCTGTGGCCGCTCGATGAGCTGATCTGCCGCTAGCAAGTTAATGTGCCCGCGGCCAGCCGAATCGCAGCGCATCAGGTCAGTTAGCTCCAGGGCCGGTTTGCCAAAGAATTGATCACCGCCCTGTTGCTCAAGCTGCAATAAACGACGTTGTATCGCGCCTACGGATGCGATGCGGTTGCGCAAATAATAAGCAGAAAAATCCATTTTCCCATATGGGAAATCAAAGGCTAACGGTTGGGTTATCAGAGCAGTGCGCCTGAACGGGCATGTTCAGGCGCAGATTAGCTTGGCTAAACGATTATCGATTGGCCATCAAGGCTTCGAGTTCATCGGCGCCACCAATCAGTTGGCCGTCGATAAATATTTGAGGGGTTGTGCCTCGGCCTGTTACCGCCTGCAGCGTGCTGTATGACAGGCCAGCGGCGCCCAGGGTTATCTCTTCATACTTGTAGCCCTTTTTCTGTAGTAGCGCTTTGGCGCGAGTACAGTGCGGGCATCCGGGCTTGGTGAATAGGCTTACCCGTGCCGGCAAGGTTACATCTGGCTTGATGTAATGAAGCATTGTGTCGGCATCTGATACTTCAAACGGGTCGCCAGGCTTGTCCGGTTCAATGAACATCTTCTCGATTACGCCGTTTTTGACCAGCATCGAATACCGCCAGCTGCGATCACCAAACCCTACGTTGCTCTTGCTAACCAGCATGCCAATTTCACGGGTAAAATCGCCGTTGCCGTCGGGAATAAACTCGATGTTGTCAGCGTGCTGATCTTCCGCCCATGCCTGCATGACGAAAGGATCGTTCACCGACAAGCAAACTACCCGATCGACACCCAGCTCTTTGAAAACTGGCGCCAGCTCGTTGTATCGCGGCAAATGAGTACTTGAACAGGTGGGTGTAAATGCGCCCGGCAAGGCGAACACAACAACCGTTTGATCGGTAAATAACTCGTTGCTGGTTACCGACTGCCACTCGTTGTCACGACGAATGGGAAACGTAACCTGGGGGACCTTCTTACCTTCCGATGAACCTAGCATTTTAAACTCCTTGGAGTTGGTGGGATTCTCTTGAATATCCAAACTGTATCTTAATCAAACCTCTCTGGACACATTGCTGGGTGCTGGGTTGTCACTATTGATAGCGGTGGGTATGTATGAGCTATACCTTCAAAGTGCACAGCACAGAGCTATACCGTCGAGGAATACGGATGTGCGCCTAGCCGTTGTTGATTGAGTTTGCGTATTATTGATGCACAAACCCGCCTTTTGAACTGCTTTTATGGAGTGCTCGATAATGTTATTCGACCCAGCCTTAAAGTCGGCTTCTCAGAAGCACGTTCGGATCTATGCCATCTATGAGGTGCTGGTCACCTTGGTGGATTTCGCAGCGGCGTTCCAATTCGTTGTTGGGAGCGCTCTGTTCTTCAATGAGAGCACGGCTAATGTAGCCACTTGGCTGTTCCTGGTTGGCAGTATCTGTTTCGCCTTGAAGCCTACCATTAAAGTTATCAGGGAGTGCCACCTGTTGAGGCTCGGGGACATTGAGCTGCTTGCAAAAAAGGCAAGGGAGTAGGAGGCTTGCATCCGTTACCTTGCGGTTACTAAGTAGCCATTTATAAACCACTGTGAGCCGGGCCACAAGATGCCGAGGCTGCAGATAAATAGCGGTGTATTGAACACATGAATGACGAGCAACCGAACAATCCATTGCACGGGCTTACGCTTGAGCGAGTATTAACACGCCTGCAGGAACACTACGGCTGGGAGGGTTTAGCTCAAAGAATCGACATAAAATGCTTCAAAAATGACCCGTCTATCAAGTCGTCGTTGAAGTTTTTGCGCAAAACCCAGTGGGCCAGAGACAAGGTTGAAGGTTTGTATATTTCAACGTTTGTGTAAACGTATGGACCGAGAAAATAAAAAGGCCCTACGCTTTCACGCAGGGCAAAGATAATAGGGTAAGCCAGTTAGGGTTGAGCCTGAACAAGTTCCCAATGGGAACGAATCAGTGGCTCGGGGACAGCTTGGAAGCCGCAACCTCAAACATTGAACGACATGCTGCGTTGAGTTTTGCCGCCGCTGAGCTCAGGAGCTTCGCGATGTACTCGTTACGTTCTTCTTTGGCGCGTGCCACAAGATCTTGAATTTCGTCAATGCTAGGTCTATTTGAGAGCTCTGTAGTCATGGGGCCATTCTCCTTGGTTGCACCACTCAATTGCTATGTGATCTATGCTACTGAGATCGTTGTGCTTGGAAAAGCGATCCTTTCTAAGCACAATGATGAGAAAATCTCATGGTATGTGGTAACACTTATGCGTCGTCTTCCCCCGCTGAATGCATTAAGAATGTTTGAAGCATCCGCTCGCAAAGGCAGCTTTGTAGCCGCTGGAGACGAGTTGGCCGTAACTGCGTCTGCTGTAAGTCACCAAATTAAAACACTTGAAGAATATTTGGGAGTGAGTCTGTTCAGCCGTAGCAAACGAAAGGTGGAGCTGACGCCGCCCGGAGAGCAGTACCTGGTGTCTGTCAGGCACGCTCTGGACGAAATCGAAATGGCCACTCACAGGCTGTCAGCCAGTAAAGAATCGAATGTGGTTCGAATCAGCGTAGCGCCCAATTTTCTGATTCGGTGGCTGATGCCGCGCATATCTCGTTTCAGAGAAATCTATCCGGATATTGAGCTGCAGATAAGTGCCTCTTTAGGGTTGCTCGATTTCAATGAGACGAACACGGATATGGCGGTTTACTATGGAAATGGCGAATGGGATGACATCGAGGTTTACTTCCTGCAGAGGGTAAGGCTTGTGCCTGTGTGTAGCCCGAAGCTTTTGGAGGGCGATTACCCTTTGCGGGTTCCGAGCGACCTGCGCTATCACACCTTAATCTATGTGAGTACACGCAAGTGGGAATGGGATAGCTGGTTACAGCTGGCCGAAGCGGAGTTTGTTACGCCCCAGAACAGCCTTCAGATGTCCAGTGGCCAACTAACCACGGCGGCAGCGCAGGAAAACCTGGGCGTTGCGCTTGCAGACCCCACGCTAACGTCCAGGGAGATCAGTTCCGGGAACCTGGTGGTGCCGTTCGACATTCCGCTTGACACCCGGAAAGCCTTTTATCTGGTTTATCAGAAGTACCGTCCGTTGACGACGGGTATGAAGGCGTTCAAAGAGTGGATAATCAGTGAAATGCAGGCCACCGACGCGTACGGCGTAGAGAAAAAAGAGTCGCCTTGATTCTTTATTAATCCTGCTGCCTAAAGACGAGGTCACCCGGACCAGCCGGCGATAATCGGAACATACACGATCAACAACAGCACGCTGATTAACGTCAGCAAGTAGGGAACGATGGCTCGGGTGATACGTTCCAGTGGCAGCTGTGTGATTGAGGAAGCCACGTAAAGATTGATCGCCACCGGCGGGGTGATCATGCCGATTGCCAATCCCACGACAATGATGAGGCCGAAATGAATGGGGTCGATTCCCAGCTGAAGCACCAGCGGCAGCAAAACGGGCGTCAGAATGATCAAAGCGCTGGCGGTTTCGATGAATACACCGGTCAGCAAGATGATGCCAACCACCAGCAGCATGATGACGTAAGGGTTGGTGGAGATAGATAGCACAGCTTGAGCAATGGCGCCGGGTACCTGCCAACTGGAAAGCGTCCAGCTCAGCACCGCCGAAGTAGCGATCACCAGCATGATCACGGAGGTGGTAATCGCCGAGCGAATCAGGATGCGATACACGTCGGGCAACTTGAGATCGCGGTAAATGAACAGCGACACCAGCAGGGCGTAATTGACCGCCACCACAGCCGCCTCGCTGGGCGTGAAGATACCCGAAAATATTCCCCCCAGAATAATCACCGGCGTCATCAACCCCCAGCTGGCGCTTTTTAGCGTGCGCCAGATGGTGCGCGCAGAGAGCGGTGTGCCTTTGGGATACTGGCGCTTGTAGGCTTGCATTATGGCAATCGCCATCAACCCTAACCCCATGGCCAGCCCTGGCAAAAAACCGTTCAGGAACAGCTCGGTTACCGATTGCTGGGCAATCACGGCATAGATAATCATGGGCACGGAAGGTGGAATTACCACACCCAGGGTGCCGCTTGCCGCAATCAAGCTGGCGGCAGATGCCGGGTCGTAGCCTTTCTTGCGTAACTCCGGCACCAGGCTTGAGCCAACTGCTGCCGTGGTCGCCGCCCCGGAGCCAGAAATCGCCGCGAAGAACATCCCCGCCATCACGGAAACCAGCGACAAACCGCCCCGCAGAAAGCCGAACAGTGAGTCGGCAAAGTTGACCAGCCTTTCGCTCACCTTGCCTTGGGCCATCAGGTCGCCGGCCAGAATGAACATGGGAATGGCCACCAGGGCAAAGGAATTGATGCCCTGAAACATCTGCTGGGTAACCACCATAAGCGGCACGCCAGCCTGGCTTAGGGCGACCATGGTGCTGGCCCCTATCGCCAGGGCAATAGGCACGCCCAGCAGCATGAGCCCGAAGAACAGCCCGAACAGTAGCAGCGTCATGGAGCAGAATCCTCAACGCGCTCGCCATCCAGCAGTAGCTCTAGTAAATCAACCAGGGCATACCAACTCATCAGGGCTGCGGTAAATGGAATAATGGCGTAAACGTAGGTCATGGAGACCCGCAAGGAGGCAGATTTTTGAAAGCTTTGAACTTGCATATAGCGATAGCCGATCACCACCAACGCCACCATGAAGGCCAACACCGCCAGGGTAGCTGCAATGCGTGCCACTTGCCGCAGGCGCACGGGCAGGGCATCCACGGCAAAGGTCACAGCAATATGCCGGCCACGCTGAAAAGCCAGGGTGGCTGCCAAAAAGGTGATCCACACTAACAGAAAACGAGCGACCTCTTCGGTCCAGCCAACAGCGCTGAATAGCACCCGGGAGACAATCTGCAGGGTGATCACCCCAATCAGTGCCGCCATGGCCGCAAAGACCGCGGGCTGGATGATTGCATCCAGCCCGCGCTCAATTCGTTTTAGCGGTTTCAATAGCGATTGAGTTGCTGAACCCACTTACTTGAGTGCCTCCTGAATGCGTGGCAAGTAATCACCGAACTGTTTGCCGTACTGCTCGTATACCGGTGCTACGGCCGCCTGGAAGGCTTCGATATTCGGGCTGTCGTTGATCTGCATGCCGGCCTCGCGAAGCTCGGCCAGTTGCATGGTCTCCATAGTAGCATTTTGCTCCCTGGCGTAGGAGGAAGCTTCTTGTGCTGCTTCAAGCACGATTTGTTGGAGCTCCTCTTGAAGACCGTTCCAAGCCGGTAAGCTCATAATGAAAATTGCTGGCGCATAGATATGCCGCGTCATTGTGAGATAGTTCTGGGTTTCTGCCAAGCTAAAGGCATGGATGGCATTAACCGGATTCTCTTGTCCATCAATGGTGCCTTGTTGAAGTGCAGTCAGCGCCTCGGTCCATGCCATGGGCACGGCATTGGCTCCAAGCTCGCGGAAAGTGTCAACGTAGACTTCGTTCTGAATAACGCGCAGCGTCAGCCCATCGAGATCTGCCGGTACATTGACCTCATTCCTGCTATTGGTGATATTACGAAATCCACGTTCGGCGTATGCCAACCCTTTGAGATTCGCTCCCTGCAGTTTATCTAGGATTTCTTGTCCAATTTCGCCGTCAAGAACTGAATAAGCCGCTTCGGAGGTAGGAAATAAAAAGGGCAGTTCGAAAACTGAAAACTCATCCACAAAATTGGCTACCGGGCCGTTGGTGATCACCCCCATATCGACGGTGCCGATTTGCATACCCTCCAGCAAGGTGCGCTCATCCCCGAGAGAGGCGTTAGGGTATATCTCTATCGTTACCGCGCCATTGGTATGTTCGCTTACCAGCTTTTGGAATCGCTCGGCTGCGATATGGTAAGTGTCTTTTTCATTTACTACGTGGGCAAGGCGTATTGTCGTGGGGGGTATTTCCTCGGCGAGGCTAGCTAATGGGGTTGAAAACAATCCTGCAAAAATGAAAGGTAAAGTTATTTGTTTTATTTTTCTTAAGTAGTATGGCGTGGTTTGTCCTGTGGTATAGGCGAATTTATTCATGTTGACTCCTGCTTGTTATTTATTTTTTATTTTCATCTTGGCCGTAAGGTATAGCACATCTGTAAAATAGGGCCAATTACTTATTTTTATTCTGTTATTCGAAATAGTAATGTATTTATTTAATCTAAATCCTAGGCTTGATCGCATTGGCGGTTAGCGCTAGCCTGAAAGTGTTCATCATTTGTAATGGTTCTTTGGAATAAGATGATAAAATAACGGGTGTTTGCCTGGTGTTACTTCCAAATTCGTAGCCAGCTAAAACAGGAATAAAAAATGAGCAATTTATTGAACGACTTGGTAGCAGTAGTCGGGCCGGAAGGCGTGTTGCGCGGTGAGGATGTGTTGCAACGAAGCGAGGATTGGTTCACAGGCGCGCCCTGTCGCGCCAAAGCGATTGTAAGGCCGCGCAGCACAGAACAGCTTAGTAAGGTGATGGCTATGTGCCATCAAGCTGACCAGCCAGTGGTAACGCATGGCGGAATGACCGGTATCGTGCATGGTGGCGTGGCTGCGCCCGAGGAGCTTGTGGTCTCCTTGGAATTGATGAATCGGATAGAGGAAGTCGATGCAGTGGGCTCCACTATGCAAGTTCAGGCTGGGGTGACCCTTCAGCGCGTGCAGGAAGCTGCGGAAGAAATCGACATGCAGTTTCCGCTAGACCTCGGTGCTAGGGGCTCCTGCACCATTGGTGGCAATATCGCCACCAATGCGGGGGGAATACGAGTAATACGCTATGGCATGATGCGACAGCAAGTACTTGGGCTGGAGGCCGTACTCAGTGATGGCACAGTGGTTAGCTCAATGAACAAGATGCTGAAGAACAATGCAGGCTACGATCTCAAACAGCTCTTCATCGGAAGTGAGGGTACATTGGGTATCGTCACGCGAGCGGTGCTCCGTTTGCAGCCATATATGCCAAGCGAGCAGACCGCTTTGGTTGCGGTGCCCACCTTTGAGGCCCTGACTGGCTTGTTGGGGTTTGCCTCTCGGGAGCTTGCCAACAGCCTTAGCGCTTTCGAGGCATTATGGAATAATCACTATAGACTTATGACTACCGAGAGCGGTAAGTATTCGCCCCTGTTGGCTGACGATTCGCCTTTCTACGCCATTATTGAAACCCTTGGCCTGGACGAACAGCCTGATGCTGAGCACTTCTCTCAAGTTTTGGAAAAAGCGCTTGAAGGCGGTTTGATCACCGATGCTGTGTTGGCCAATTCCCGGGCCCAGCGCCAAGCTATCTGGGGAATGAGGGAAGATATCGAAGTATTGGTAAAAGAGCTCAAACCGATGTTTTCATATGACGTTAGTATGCCGATTGTCCATATGGAAACGTATGTCGAAGCGTTGGAAAAAAATATTAATGCGAAGTGGTCGCAAATGGGAAGAGTGATCGTGTTTGGCCATCTAGGTGATGGCAATTTGCACATTATGATAACTGTTCGCGACGAGAGCCCGCAAAGCCGTCGTCAAGTTGAAGAAATGGTTTATACGCCCTTGAAAGAGTATGGCGGTTCCATTTCTGCTGAACATGGTGTTGGTCTTGAGAAGCGGGATTACTTAAGTATTTCCCGTACTAACGAAGAGGTTTCTTTAATGAAGCGAATGAAGGTTGCGCTCGATCCAAAGTGCCTGCTGAATCGTGGAAAGGTGGTGATGCTCGACTGTAAATAGAAGGTGGGGTTAAATAAGTAAGTGAATAAGGGGTTGGTTATACCAGATCCCTTATTAGTTTTCGCAACCACAGAATCCCGCTGTCATGATCTTTTCTTTCGTCCCAAAAAAGGCACACTTTGAACGCGGGAATATCCAAGGGTAGTGAATAGAATTTCAATGAGTTGTTGCGACAAATAACATCAGCGGCACTTTGGGTTACAACACAGATTAAGTTCGTTGACACCAATATTTCCTGAAGTGGATTGATATACGGAGTCTTGGCCACTATTTTACGCTTTAGGCCCAGTTTTTGTAATTTTTCATTGATCAATAATGGGCTGTCCTCGCGATGGGACCAAGCGACTTGCGGAGTGCTCAGAAAAGCGTCAAGGGTTATATGGCTGCTCTCACCGTGTAGAGAGGCGTCGCCAACGCAGCCAATCACGTCGTCAAACAAATACTCATGATGAGAGGTAAGTGGCAAAGTTTCCAGTTGTACCATTGCGAGGTCGATGTCGTGTTCCTGTAAGACCTGCTGGGCATCTTCCGCACTCGCAATACGCGTCGATAGCATGTTGAAACATAAGTCTGGAGCATAGTGCAGGCAGTGCTGGATAAGCTTGGGCAGCAGCTGCTGGCTGACATAATCCATCATGCTGACGCGAAACTCTCTTTTCGATGTGGCAGGCAGGAATTCGCTGTTTTTGTGAATTGCTTGGTCAAAATAAAACAAGCCTTTTGCCACCGCTGCGTCCATTTGCCGCGCGAGGGGGGTTGGCTGCATTCCATCAAGGGTCTTGGTGAACAGTGGGTCGCCCATTAGCAAGCGAAGCTTTTTTAAGGAGTGGCTTACGGCAGGTTGACTAAGGCACAGCGTTTCCGCAGTAAGCGTCAAGCTTCTCTTACGGAACAGCATATGGAAAACCAATAACAAATTGAGATTAACTTTATTAAGTTTCGATGCCAGTTTTATATTGGCTGTTTCATCCATCAGGCATGCCTCTGGTTTGCAATGGCTGATGAAGCCTTGCTTTAAGTTTACAAAAATCCATCAGCCACGTTTAAAGAAATTTATCCACTACGACACACTTTTGAGGGCGTTGTTACTTGAGCGCCTCCTGAATGCGTGGCAGGTAATCACCGAACTGTTTGCCGTACTGCTCGTATACCGGTGCTACGGCCGCCTGGAAGGCTTCGATATTCGGGCTGTCGTTGATCTGCATGCCGGCCTCGCGAAGCTCGGCCAGTTGCTTGGATGCCATCTCGGCGTTTATTTTACGCTCATACTCGGCGGCTTCCTGGGCGGCTTGGGTCACCACATCCTGAGCGGCTTCCGGCAGTTTGGACCAGGCTGGCATACCCATAACGAATATGGCCGGGGCATAGGTGTGCCGCGAGAGGGTCATGTAGTTCTGGGTTTCGTTAAGCTTAAAGGAGTGAACCACATTCACCGGGTTTTCCTGCCCATCAATGGTGCCCTGCTGCATGGCGGTTAGGGCTTCGGTCCACGCCATTGGAATGGCATTGGCGCCCAACGCACGGAAGGTATCCACATACACCGGGTTTTCCATCACGCGAATGCGCAGGCCGTCCATGTCTTCTGGTGAGTTGACCGGGCGCTCGCTGTTGGTCAGGTTGCGAAAACCGCGCTCGGCATAAGCCAGGCCTTTCAAGTTAACCTCAGAGAGCTTGTCGAGCAGTTCCTGGCCAATGGGCCCATCGAGCACGTCGTATGCTGCTTGCGGTGAAGGAAACAAAAACGGCAACTCAAAAACCGCCATTTCTTCAACAAAATTCGCCACAGGGCCATTGGTGATCACCCCCATATCCACGGTGCCGATCTGCATACCTTCCAGCAGGGTGCGCTCGTCACCCAATGAGGCGTTGGGATACAGCTCTATGCTCACCGCACCCTCGGTACGCTCAGCGACCAAATTCTGAAATTTTACGGCGGCAATATGAAAACCATCCTGCTCGTTGACCACATGTGCCAGGCGCAGAGTGACCGGATCCATATCGGAAAAGTCGGACGCAAAAGCTGTGCTGGCGAAAGCCAGGGAGATGCCGAGCGTCAGCGCATTCAAAGCGAGTTTTTTCATTGTAATTTTCCTTGATGGCTAAGGGGGTAGTGCATTCAAAAGAATGCATTTTTGTGAAAAATGGGAGGAACCCTTTGCCGGCATGTTATGCCAATGGTTAATGTTCAGCAATCTGCAAGAAGAGTTGGGGTAGGGGTTGTTCCTATGATCACTTTTCACCGCCTTCCCACCACATCCTTGTGCTAGACCACCTGCTGGCTATGGCAGCCATCGGCTTCTGGAGCGTGCGCCAGTCCGCCACACTGGCCCTTACGTTTGTAGGTCGGGGGCTTGGGCTGGCGGGCTGGTTATCAAAAAACAGAATATTTGCCTTCACGCCGTGTGCGTAAAAAATGCCGGTGGGGAGTCGCAGAATAGTGTGCAGGTTCGTATTCTCCAGCAGCCCCTCGTATATATCGCCCTTGACGTCCGCACCCTTTTTGGCTTTCAGCGTATGCCAGCGGTACTGTCCTGGAATGCCCACATTGCGGTTGTAAGGCGGCTTGGCGTACTCGTCCGCCATTTTCAGGAAGATCAGGTACGTAAGCTGTTCCAGGTAATCTCCATAGCCAACGCCGTCGTCACGCAGGGTGGTACAGAAACTCCATACTTTGGAAATAATCGGAGCACTTGCCGGGCTCATTCAGTTGAATCCTTTTTGGTGTTGTCTTTCACGGGCGAGTCATTATCTGTGGTGTCATCGCTGTTTTTAACTAGCTTGTCGAAGTCACTCACGAACAGGCGGTCCTGGATAATACGGTAGCTCTCGAACTCACTTTCGGCGTATTGGCGTGCCAGCGCGGCGCTGATACTGCCGCTGTCCTGCAGAATATCGCGCTCATCAAACTTCAGAAAAGCATCGAGGCGTTTCGCCCAGTCTTCCATCGTCATCGGGATTTTACGTTTGGCGCGGTCTTCTGCAAGCTCGAGGTAGGCGTTCACTATTCTGCCTAGGGAATCCAGCTCATCTTTGCTCAGGTAGTTTTTAGCCGTACCCACATCAGTCTTGAGAATCTTGCCCTCAGGCGCCTTGGCCCAACTGTTCAGCCCCATATTTGGCTGGCTGCTGTCGGCACGCAGCTTTACCAGTTCGGCAGCGGTATGGCCATGAATGGCGTAATGCAGTTTGTTCTGCACCTTGGCGAAGAAGACTTTGGTGGTTGGCGCTTCACCGTTGTAATCCAGGCTGGTGGCATAGATGTCGGTGATTTTCTGATAGAAGCGCCGCTCCGAAAGCCGGATTTCACGGATCTCTTCAAGCAGGCGTTCAAAGTAGTCCTCACCCAGAAAGCTGCCGTTCTCCATGCGTTCGCGGTCAATCACATAGCCCTTGATCGCAAATTCACGCAGCACGCCAGTGGCCCACTGGCGGAACTGGGTTGCGCGCATGGAATTGACGCGATAGCCGACGGAGATAATGGCGTCGAGGCTGTAGTGTTGGGTGTTGTAGTTTTTTCCATCTGCGGCAGTTATCCGGAATTTCCGGATAACTGAACGCTCATCCAATTCATTGGATTTAAATATGTTTCTCAGGTGCTCATTGATGGTGCGGACATCAACGCCAAACAATTCGGCCATCAGCTTTTGCGTCAGCCAAATGGACTCATCTTCATACCGTGCCTCAATGCTTTGCTCGCCCGATTGCCCGGTGAAAATCAAAAACTCGGCGGTGCTGTTGCGGATCAGTTTATTGCTCATTATTGCCTCCCTGCAGAGTGCCATGTCGTATGGGGTTTTACAGACAAACGATAGCAATAAAAGCTGTACATATAAACAGTGCTATTCATCCGTGCTCACTTTCTGAGCCAGCTTCTCCTGCTCCCACTCCTTGTAGGTTTTACCGCTGATTAGCTTCCATTCAGGGGTGCCGTTGGCCACGGGCGGCCGTTGAATACTGCCGCGGGGCAAGCGCCGGGTTTAGTGATCAGCGGTTGGCTGTCGGCGTCCAGGGTGCCGGTGGCAATCATGTCTACGGTGACGGTGACGGTGACGGCGATGCGCGGGTAGTAGTCGTTACGGAATTGAGCGAGCACGGATTTCGGGTCTTCCTCGATCTTGTAGGTGATCTTTTTACAGAACTGATTGCCCTCGCCGAACTCTTCACGCACGGCGTTGATGATGTCGTCGGCGTGGCTGTCGGTTTTGGCGAAAATCAGGGTTTTCGGCGTTTCTTTTCGGCCGGGGAAGATGTCCGGCAGTTTTTCCTTGAAAGTTCGGATCACGGTGCGGATCTGATCCGGGTTGACGATATCGCGGTCCAGTTGTTTGCCGGCGTAGGTTTCGTCTTCATCCAGCTCTTCACCTTTGAGCAGGGAGTACATCCGCTGGATGGTTCTGATGCTGACCTGGGTGTCTGTAGCGACAAAGGACGATTTGAGCCGCTGAACGCTATACAGCTCGGTGAACTTGCGGTTGTCGTCATTGGGCAGGAAGGCCATGAATTCCTGCTGTATACAAAACGCAGGGCGCTTGGGTTATTGACCCATTTCAGGGTGGCATTGGCATAACCCTGCGACTGATCTTCCACCGTCGTAATCTTATGGCCCCAGTCTTCTGGTTTGGCCTCGATCACGCCAGCGGCTTGCTTCGCCACAAACAACACATAGTCGGCTGGGCCAACGTGTAGGATTTGTCGCCAGTGTAGCAGCGATCGCGATAGCGTATGTCCCGGTTTTAGAGAAAAAACCAAATCGCCGCGCGCAGACATCGACATCGAACGCCGTGCCAATGGCCACCACGGCAACGCTTTTGATGTCCGCAGGTTGTAGCTCAGCGTCGGTACGGTGAGCGCGCAGTTGTTCATGGAGCACGATGAATTGAGCCCATAACAAGAAAACCGGGAAAGATTTATTTTCCAGTTTCCGTATTGTTCCTGGCAGGCCAGCAATTGCTGGCGCCGGCCTTAGCGAATTTTTAGCAGTGCATCTTCGATGTCGGTGCTGTCTTCTGGGCGGACGACCCGCGCTATTTCTTCACCATTCTTCACAAAAATCAGGGTCGGCCAGAGCTTAACGCCAAACGTCCGCCCCAATCTGCGGCCTTTGCCATCCTCAACCTTCACATGCGGAACGTCTGGGTGATTGCCCATTGCCGCCTTGATGTCCGCCTGAGCACCCTGGCAGATCCCGCACCAGTTGGTGCCGAATTCGATCACCATTGGGCCCGTGCTCTGGTTCAGCTCATCACGGCTCAGGGTTTCGGGTGTATATCGGCTGGTGTACGACATGGTGTCTCCTTGTTAGGTTATCGGCAATCTTGGAGCACCCGCACTCGGATGCTACCGTTTAGTGTAGCGGTTTCAGTCATCCAGACTCTGGAGGGGCTATGGCAGGAGGATGGTCACGTGATGGTGCGGTTCAGGAAAACCGGGAAAGATTTAAAAACCGGGACAGACTTATTTTGTGCATACTGTTTTTTTGACGTTATCAGCCCATTTCGAAAAATATCTATCAAACAAGAGCTATCAAACAATCATGACGAGAAAGACATTAGGTTTAACCCGAAAACGAAATAAAGACGCTAAACCAGTGGCTGAGGAAGCCGAGGCTATGGTTGAGGTTGAAGGTGAGGCCGATCCACAAAAACGTTTTTTAAATGCTGTGGCTATCAATCCAGCGCCGGGGATTCGCTTGGAGTCAGGTTCAGAAAAACTCACGGTGCGCGCGATGGATTTGATCACGCCGATTGGAATGGGGCAGCGAGGTTTGATAGTTGCGCCGCCGGGGTCTGGAAAATCGACGATTTTGAAACATATTTGCCAAGCGGTGGGAAAAGCGTATCCCGAGATTAAACTTTACGCGTTATTGATAGATGAGCGACCGGAAGAGGTCACCGATTTCAAGCGTAGCGTCCCGGCTGAGGTACACGCTTCTTCTTCGGATGAAAGCTATGCTCATCACGTTCGCGTTGCCGATGAGCTTCTTGATATCGCCCGCCAACAAGCGGGCGAGGGTCACAACGTCATGATTGTGATTGATTCTCTCACGAGGCTTTCGCGTGTGCATAATGCGGAGCGAAAGAGCAGCGGTCGTACTATGTCTGGCGGGGTGGATGCTCGAGCGATGGAGATTCCGCGGAGGTTGTTTGGCGCTGCACGAAACATTGAGAATGGCGGCTCGCTGACCATTTTGGCAACCGTTTTGGTGGATACCGGCAGCCGTATGGACCAGGTTATCTTTGAGGAATTTAAGGGTACGGGGAACATGGAGCTGGTTTTATCGAGAGGCGTGGCGAATCAGCGAATCTTTCCCGCGCTGGATATTTCGAAAAGCAGTACACGCCGTGAAGAGCTGCTGTTGGATCCAAAAGATTTTGACAAAATAAGAGCATTGCGCCGGGCGCTTGGCGGTCTTAAACCGCTAGAGGGCACAAAAAAGTTGGTTGAGCTGCTTGAGAAGTACCCCACAAATGCCGAGCTTCTGAAAAACATCCCCGGGCCAGGATGATGATGCGTGTGAGTGATGACCTCGGGAAAACCGGGGCAGATTTATTTCCCTGCTATTCCTTAAGCCGGACAAGCAACCGGCCATCCTCAACCTGGACATAATCCACACCCGCTGCAAAGGATTGCCAGAATCCCGGGTTGGCGCCGAACTCGTTAATCAGGTCCACATTCTTGAGGTTACCCAGCCAGGCGTTCGGAATGGGTACGCCCATGAGGCTGACGCCCTTTAACTTAACCAGGGGTCGACCGTTGGCAAAGGACAATTCCACACCGGCATTTACTCGCAGAGTTCTGCCGCCGAGTACTGGGAAGCCCTCTTCAAGAGGCACCAGAAGGAGGGCGCTCAGCAGATTGTCCGAAAGGTCGACTGCGAGTCTCTGAGCCAGGTCGGTGTTATTGGCCAGCATGCCGTTGAGTTCCCGCTCGCTGAAACGTACCTCCCGGCTGGCGCCATCTTCACTGTAGGGTACCGGCTGCAACGGGCGGCCGGTTTCTCCGCCTCGGGTATCAATACCCAGACTACTCAGCTTGTTGTTAAGTGAATCCTGTTCACTGGCATTCAGGGTTACGGGTTCAAAGTTCTCAGGAAACACGTAGTGGCTTAACAACCAGTAACCGACGCCGACGGTGGCAACGATGGTGAGCAGCACAATGCCAAAGACATGCAAGCCACTGAAGCCCTTCTTTTCGGGTGGCAGCGCTGATGTTGGTTTATCCTCGGTTGTTTCATTCATCGCTAATGACACCTGGTTGCTCTCTAAGCCCTTTGACGCGGTCTTTGGAACAATACCCTAGTTTGCTTACACCCGGTCAATAATCCCACACAACGCGGTGACTTTCCCGTGGAAGTGAGGGGTTGGCTTGCCGCTTGATTTCCGGCCATTTGACCCGATTATTTCAACCATCAGACAAATCGGAGCCCGAAGTGATTAAGCCCAGTTGTTACAGCTGTCGGAAAAAATTTGAGCCATCTGAGCTCAGGGTCTCTTACTCGAAGAACTACTGTGAGGGCTGCGGCGTTGGGCTGTTTGGTGAGGGTTATTTCAGCTTCAACGCCAAGCCCGCCCCAACTACCCGAAAGAACCTGGCTGTCCATTTTGCAGTGCTTCTTTTCGGGGTTACTGGCTTGTTGTTATGGTTTTTGACTGGCAGGTCGTGACCGCTCAAAATCGGGACAGAATTATGTTCCCGGGGAATCCCGGGCTGCTTCCACGATGGCGGCGAATTCACCGTTGTCCGTCAGCCGCCGGAAGACCTGTGCCAGAGGCAAGACCAGATCATGATGCTTGTTATTCAGGTAATGATACAGGGTGAACTCGGTAACCGGCCTGTCCAACATAACGAGCTGTGCTCTCTGCTCCGCGTTCATGGATGAGACGCCCTGAACCTCTGCTACCAGCCCTACATCAATCCGCCCGAGTTTCAATAAATTCAGCATTTGATCAAAGTCATTCACCACGATGGCCTTCAGTCCACGAGCGGCCCGTTCCGCGACAATAATGCCCCGGCGGACGCCCACCACTGCGTTCGATAACTGCTGCGGATTCCAGTCGGTGATGCCAGCCCCCAGCGTCACCGCCATCAGCCGTCCCCGCATCAGTGGATAGGGCACGGGAACCAGGTTTGGAAAGGCCTTTTCAATGCCGGCAATTCGGAACAGCTCGCCGTCAACCCACCCACTGTTGGCCATGTTCAGCGATCGCCGGGAGGGCATGGGCATCATTTTTATATCGTAGCCAAGTTCACCGTAGGCCTGGCTGAGCATGCTTTCAGCCAGGAAGGTTATAGGCGTCTTTTCAATGGATGAAAAAACAAGCTCATGGGCGCAGGCAAACAGGGGCATAAGCAGCCACAGGGCGAGCGCAAATCCGATGTTCCTTCTTCGGCTGAGCCGGATACGTTGTGCAGGCATGCGTATTTCATCCATCAGGTGTTTACGATCAGCCGGTAGCAACCAGTCGCCCTGTGTCGCCTGGCGGTTCAGGACAGAACCTGGCCGCCGTCCACCACCAGCGTCTGGCCGGTCATCCACCGGGCCAGATCGGAGGCCAGGAACAGCGCCACGTCGGCGACTTCCTCCGGCCTGCCCAGGCGCCCGAAGGGAATCCCCTCGCGAATACGCTCGTAGAGCTCCGGATTGTGCTGCCGGGCCTGATCCCAGACGCCGCCCGGGAACTCGATCGAGCCCGGGGCAATGCCATTAACACGCACTTTATGCGGGGCCATGGCCACCGCCAGGCTGCCGGTGTAGTGAGCGACGGCGGCCTTGATGGCCGCATAGGGGGCGGTGCGTGTCGAGGCGTGCAGGGCGGCGATGGAGGCAATGTTGATGATCGTGCCCCCGGTTTCTTTAAGCGCTGGCAGGCAGGTATGGCCGGCGCGAACTGTGCCCATCAGATCCACTTCAACGCTGCTCAGCCAGCCTTCTTCGTTGTCCTCTCGCCCGAACGCCGAGGCGCAATTGACCAACACGTCCAGGCCACCCAACTCGCCCATGGCGCTCTGCAGATATGTCTCCAGAGCGGCCTTGTCGCCGATGTCGCAGGGCAGCACATGCAGCTCCAGCCCCTCGCCTGTCACCTCTTCCGCCAGAGCGTCCAGGGACGCCTGCCCGCGCGCGCACACGGAAACGCTGGCCCCGGCTCGGGCAAATCCCAACGCGATGGCTCGGCCAATACCCTTGCTGCCGCCAGCGACGATGACGCGCCGGCCGTGGAAATCAAACGTCATTGAATGCTCCTGTTTTCCCATTAGATTTGGTCTCGCCTCTGGTCGCGCCAGTGGCTCGAATCTCCAGCTACTTTACGCCGAACCGGCGGTCGTGGCAGCCCTATTCCAGGATCTGGGCTGCGCGAACTATGCTTTGGATACTATTCGCTGAAGGGGACGCTCAAGATAGGCGGTGATATGGTGCACAAGATGAGTTATGAGGAATAAGCCCATGCGCAGACTATTCTTCGGGCTGGAGATTCCCGCTCAGGTCAAAGCTCGCCTGTTGAAAGTGAGGGCAGAGGTGTCCGGTGCCAAATGGCAAAGTGCTGAGCAGATACATCTCACCTTGGCCAGATTCAAGCGCCAGTCCGGTTCGGTTCAGGGCTTGCTGGCCGAGTATGGGGAAACGGCTTTCGGGTCGTTTAAGGTGGATCAGTTTGTGCTCTTTGAGAGCGAACAGCGCTCCGGTGGTTCGGTATACACGTTGCTTGAACGCTTCCCGTCAATTGGCATCTGAAACCTGCTCCATAACCGGAACTTTGTGCCACGTTGAGCGATCCATCCAGGGGTCGCGCAGGCCAATGTGCCCGATGCCGGGTAATTTGACGGCCAAAGCCAGGGGGTCGATGCCAACGTTGAGGCCGAGGATGTTTAGTTCAACACCTTCCCGGATACTCGCCATAAGGCCGAAATAGCCATTGAGGGAGAACTGGTAGCCCGAACCGCTGGGCGCTTTCGCAAATACCCCGTCAGCGAGATAGTCTTTTCCGATGGCAATATTGGGCAGTGCAACATCCAGTTCGGGTACCTGCCGGATTACCCAGGCTACAAAGGTATTGCTGTTGGGCCCGGGCCAGGCTTTGTATTCATTCGGGAAGGGGTAGGCGTCGATAGCTGTCCGGATGTTGATGATGGCGGCCTCTGCTTTCTCACCACGGACATCTGCCAGCAACATTGGCGGGTTGCCATACCAAGCGGTATCCGGCTCACCGGGGCGGGACCGCACCGCCTTTAAACCCCAGCCAGTGACATCGTGAACCTCGTAGGTAGATGCCCCGCGCACCTTGGTCGCAATCCAGGTATGGACCGCAAAATTGCCGCGCCAATTATAAGCTCGGGCACCATAAACCTGCACAATGGCCTCTTCGGTCTGGCCGGGAAGCGGCGCAATGCCTGCGCTGGAGCGATCGGTGTCACGCCAGCTCTGGCCAGACTGACTGCTGCAGGCCGCAATCAGTGCGGGGCCTGCCAGCAGAACCAACAAAAATACTGTGGTTCTGATGAGCCATTGAAGGGGTTTAATCATTCCAGGGGTACCTCGGGCTGCATGCATTGGTTGGTGGTCAAAGCCCAATCAGTATACGGAAAACTGGGACAGATAAATTTTTGCAGAAACCGGGGTAGATTTATGTTCCTTTCTTGAATTTTGCTTTGCAATTGCGTATTCGTAATTCATAAACCGACCCTTCTCTCACTTTCCTCTCGACTGAGCTATCAAACATTAATGTGATCACTGTTAGCGCCTGACTTTCAAGCACCTATACTATACTACGAGGCTCTCGTCGGGTCAGACTGCCGGTAGCCGATTACGCCTGCGAAGCCCGGACAAATTTATTTTTAGAGGGTGGGGAATCCATAAGCCGATTTTGTGCGGGGAACCGCAAGCGACTAAGGTGTCAGGAGTGGTTCGACCTGTTATGTTCCCAAAATGCAGATCTTTTTTGCTGCGCCGGGTATGGGATTCGCGACCGTCGCGAGGGAGTTTCACGTGGTAAGAAAGCAAACGAATAGAGGGTTTGTCATCAGAGAGGCCCGGGAAGAGGACCTGCCTGAAATGGTGGGGTTCCTCGCTAAGCTGGCGCTGCATGTTGCGGGCGCACCCCCCCATGATTTGAAGGAAAGCGAGCATAAACGGCTGATCCGTACATTGCACTCCTCGCTGGACGATCCCAACAAACTGCTGATCGTGGCGGAAAGTAGATGCGGGGATCTGGTGGGAATGGGCTATATCTATGTGTGGCGAAGTCAGGGTATATGGGAGCAGTTAGAGGCCACGGAGTTCAAGTCGGGAGTCATTGATGATGTCTGGGTGGAGCCCGAATTTCGTAAGCTTGGTATCTTTAAGGCGTTATTGCGGGATCTGGTTGACTTCGCGGAGCAGCATCATGCATCGGAGCTAATCCTCGAATACTCAGCTTCTAACCTGGAAGCTAAGGCCGCTTGGACCAAGCTCGGGTTCGAAACCACCGGCGTTCGTGCGGCGGCATTCACCTCCGTGGTTAAACAGGCAGTGGCGGAATCGAAACAATAAGAAAAGGAAAGGACCCATGATCGGTGATCGTAGTGTAAATGTGTTTTATGACGAGGTGATGCTCGGACACAATCCAGAAGTGGATCTGCCTTTTATGCCCAGTCGGGTGGAAAAACGTGTGAGATCAATTCTCCAGGGCCTGGACTTCAAATGGAGTTATCCGGAACACCCAGGCCGACTGTCTGCCATCAAGGCGTACCTGGATGAGCATCCGATAGAAGGCGTTCAGTTTGTCAGTGGAGCGGCCCCTGCGACTTACGAACAGCTGGCACGAGTGCACATCACCTCTTATCTGGATCATATTTTTTCACTCGCGGGTAAGCGGGCGTGGCTCGACAGGGATACTACTGCGGTCTCGCCGGCAAGCATCAACGCTGCCACGGCGGCGTCCGGCAACGCCATCGCAGCCGTGGAGAGTGTTGTGAAGGGTGAGTGCCAAAGTGCGTTCGCTCTTGTGCGACCACCTGGCCACCACGCCGAGCCGGCGCGCGCTCGGGGGTTTTGCCTGTTAAACAACGTGGCGATCGCAGCAGCCCACGCCCAGGCCAAACTCGACTGTGAAAAGATACTGATCATCGACTGGGACGCTCACCACGGCAATGGCACCCAGGATATTTTCTGGGCCGATCCGGATGTGCTCTTCTTTGACACCCACTGTGCAGCGCCTTTCTATCCCGGGTCCGGCCATCTTGAGGAGGTCGGAGATGGTATGGGCGAGGGCTATACTATCAACGTTCCGCTGCCCGAAACCGCTGGCGACGTTGCCTTCGAGAAGGTCTTTCGCGAGATCCTGGTTCCGGCGGCCGATTACTTTGAGCCGGACCTTATTCTAGTCTCAGCCGGGTTTGATCCCCACCGTAATGATATGGCAATGAACCTGACCTACGACGGTTTCAGGGCAATCACCCGTATTGTTCAGGATATCGCCGACAAGCACTGTGACGGCCGGCTGGCCTTGGTTCTGGAAGGTGGCTATAGCCTGACATCGCTCTCCAAAGGCGTGCATGCGGTGCTTGAAACTCTGACGGGCGGCGATGTCCCCGAAATTCGGGAAATGGGCGTAAAAGAGGCGGAAGAAGCCGAAGAGTTTCATCGTTCGGCCTTCCGTGATCTTGAAGAGTAGTCAGTCGTCTAGCGCCCGCCAATTGCGCCATCACGGCGCATGTCGGCGCCGCCGACCAGACCGCCCGGGATGGGTGCCTCTAGAACGGTTGCTGAGGTAGAACTGCTGCTGTTCGTATTCTGGTAATGAGGCACATTGATGGCTTCCTGTGGGTCAAATCCAAAGTCAAACACGTTCATGATGGTCTTGGCGGTGTAACCAATGATCCGGGAGCCGCCCGGCGAGCCGGTGACCAGCGAAACCTGGCCATCCAGATCAAAGACAATGGTTGGAGCCATCGAACTGCGGGGCCGCTTTCCTGGCTGTACCCGGTTCAACTACGCCAAGGTCATTCTCACCAATCAGCGCAGCGCGGGTTTCAAGGTATTAATTGTCCAGCATGCCAGGTCGAAATTCTCCAGCACACCCATGATCTGACCGACGGCCAGTCCACCGGAAGACGGCGGGCCCATGCCGCAGACGTTATTGCCACGGTAAAGGATGCACACCGGCGGCCGCTCAATTACCTGATAATTGGCCAGGTCGTCCAGGCTCATTGATCCGGGAATGTTAAGATCGCCCTGGACGGCGCTAGCGATGTCCTGAGCGATAGAGCCGGTGTAGAACGTATCTGCTCCATCACGAGCCAGCAGCTTTAGCGTATTGGCATAATCCCTGTTTTTGATAAGTGTACCGGCAGGTTTGGCTTCGCAGGTCTCGCTGCCAACAAAGTAATTGAAGGCCGTGGCGTCACGGAAAAATAACCGATCCTCACAGGATACGTTGCGGGCCAGGAGGCCGGCGACCTGATCACTGGTACGCTGGGTCAGAGAAAAGCCTTTCTGAGCCTGGGTGATCGCAGGTACGAACAGGCGCTGCCAGGGAAGCCGACCATATTGCGTATGCATGTACTCCATCATTCGCGGGACGCCCGGCACGCCGACGGACAGACCACTTTGCCACGCATTTAAGAAGCCGATTGAATTGCCTTTCTCATTCAAAAAAAGCGCTTCATCCACCGCCGCTGGTGCGGTTTCCCGGGCATCGATGGTGGTTGTGGTGCCGGTCTCAGTATCGTAATAAACGATAAACGCTCCGCCACCAAGCCCGCTTGACTGGGGCTCCACCAGGCTGAGCATGGTCTGCACCGCGATCATGGCATCCGCTGCGGTGCCACCGGTTTTGAGAGTTTTCGCGCCGGCTGCCGTGGCCAGCGGGTACACCGAGCGATTGATTGAGTGATACTAGTCGAGAAGTGGGTGGCTCCGAGACGATGAAGGTCAGGCAATTACTGGGGGCCACGAAAAGGCGGGGGTGCCCACTGGAGTCAAAGCCGCCTCTGGCTATAATGGCGTACTTTGAACCGTCGCAGAGAACCCTGTGCCAATCAAAAAGAATCAGGTGGTCTTGTTTCACTTCAGTGTCATCGTCACTCCGGAAAAAGGCTATGGTCTGCGCACGGCCACGCGCATAGGCCGGGCGGACATCAATGAACCATGAAAATCGGCGTTATCGCAGACACTCACAGCAAAATGCGTCCCGAAGCACTCGATGCATTGAAAGGCTCGGACGTGATCCTTCACGCCGGTGACGTCGGGCGGCTGGGGGTGAGTGAAGACGGTGTAGCGGGCGAAATCTCTGAGCTGCTGGTTTGACTTATTTGCGAACTGGCATTTGTTTCCATTTTGGAAACCTATATGCTAGAGTTTCCAAAATAGAAACAAAGATGTTCTATGCATATAGTTTCAAGAAAGCCGTTCAACGATGCGGCCAAAAAGTTTCCCAACGATCAGGATGCTTTGGTGAATACCTATACCACATTGCGAAACGGGAGGTTCGATAGTCCGGACCAACTACGCCAGGTGTTCCCCTCGTTGGACAATTTCAAATACCGCGACAAATGGTGGATTGTCGACATTGGCGGCAACAATTTACGGCTGATTGCCTTCATTGAGTTTCGTGATAACCGCATGTACGTGAAACACATTTGCAGCCATGCCGAGTACGACCGGCTGACTGATAAATATAGGCGCACCCGGGAGTGAGGATTATGTTGTCGCCGGCCTTTGTTCAAATTAGAGACGCGCTGGCTCAGGTGCCGTTTGTGGCCCGTATTGAGACTCAGGATGACTATGAGCGTGCGTTAGAGCTGATGGATCAGTTGGTGGAAGATTATGACGACAATAAGCCTTTAATTGAGGTTTTGGCCGTCAGCATTGAACGCTGGGAGGATCAGGCTGCCGAATTTTCCGACTTTAACGCCGCTGTTGCTGAGACGGACAGGGGGATTGCTGTGTTGAAAACCCTGATGGCTCAGCACGGCCTCGGGGTGGCGGATCTGCCAGAGCTGGGGTCAAAGGGCAATGTGAGCAAAATTCTCAATGGTGCCGAAGGAAAACAGCTGACTCGTAAACACATGGAAGCGCTTGGCAACCGGTTTGGGGTGCCTCCGACATTGTTTTTCTGACGTCTTGAAAACCGGGGTTTTGTGCCACGTCGAGCGATCCATCCAGGGGTCGAGCAGGCCAATGTGCCCGATCCCGGGTAATTTGACGGCCAAAGCCAGAGGGTCAACACCAATATTGAGGCCGAGTATGTTCAGTTCAACACCTTCCCGGATACTTGCCATAAGGCCGAAATAACCATTGAGGGAGAACTGGTAGCCCGAACCACTGGGCGCTTTCGCAAATACTCCGTCAGCGAGATAGTCTTTTCCGATGGCAATGTTGGGCAGTGCAACATTCAGTTCGGGTACCTGCCGGATTACCCAGGCTACAAAGGTATTACTGTTGGGCCCGGGCCAGGCTTTGTATTCATTCGCGAAGGGGTAGGCGTCGATAGCTGTCCGGATATTGATGATGGCGGCGTCCGCTTTCTCACCACGGAGGTCTGCCAGCAACATCGGCGGGTTGCCATACCAAGCGGTATCCGGCTCACCGGGGCGGGACCGCACCGCCTTATAACCCCAGCCAGTGACATCGTGAACCTCGTAGGTGGATGCCCCGCGCACCTTGGTCGCAATCCAGGTATGGACCGCAAAGTTTCCGCGCCAATTATAAGCGCGGGCACCATAAACCTGCACAATGGCTTCTTCGGTCTGGCCGGGCAGTGGCGCAATGCCTGCGCTGGAGCGATCGGTGTCACGCCAGCTCTGGCCAGACTGACTGCTGCAGGCCGCAATCAATGCGGGGCCTGCCAGCAGAACCAACAAAAATACTGTGGTTCTGACGAGCCATTGAAGGGGTTTAATCATTCCAGGGGTACCTCGGACTGCATGCATTGGTTGGTGGTCAAAGCCCAACCAGTATACGTCTCATATAATCTCAAGTATCAATGCGAAGCATTACCGACAGCTGCTATTAAGGCTTCCGGCGGCTCAAAGAGGTGGCTTGGTCAGGTCTTGCGTTTTGCCCCTGCCTTGTCCTTTTGTTGTAATCGCCTCAGTTTATTTTCGCGGCTGGTACCCTATTGGCGAAGAGTTACAAAAATCCTAAGGCATCGAATCAAAGACTGATTTATGTTTCACGTCAGATTGATTGAAGGATGTATAACAAGGATGTTTGAGAAATGGATTTGAGCCCGGTTTACCAGCTCCTTAATGCTGCACTCTGGTATCTGTTACCTCTTGCCATCATTGCGGGCCTGGTCAAATCGCCCTGGTTCAAGGGTAAGTTTGGTGAGTTTATGGTCAACCTCTCCGTGCGGTGGTTCCTGGATAAATCCCGCTACCATCTCATCAAGAACGTTACCCTCCCCACAGAGGATGGCACCACGCAGATCGATCATGTTCTGGTTTCGGAGTTTGGGGTGTTCGTTGTCGAGACCAAAAACATGAAGGGCCGGATCTTCGGCGGCACGCATCAGCGTTTTTGGACCCAGAAGATTTACCATTCCAGCCACAAATTCCAGAATCCACTGCACCAGAACTACAAGCACGTGAAAACCCTGCAGACGCTGCTCGGGCTAGGTGACCATCAGGTGCATTCATTGGTGGTGTTTGTGGGGGACAGCACATTCAAAACGCCCATGCCGGAAAATGTCACGCAGGGCTTGGGGTATCTTCGTTATATCAAGTCGAAAACGGATCGGGTGCTGAGCCTGGAGGAAGTGGCAGAGGCCAGCGAAAAGGTGGCATCCGGTCGCCTCAAGGCATCATTTGCAACCGACCAGGCACATGCTCGCTATGTGAGAGGTCTGGTGGCCGAGCGTAGCGGTAATGTGCTCCCTCGCCCGAGAAGAGGGCTTCTCAAGCCCCTGGTTTTTTTAGCGCTGATGTTAGGGTTCGGCGCGATTGGAGTGAACGCGTATTCGAATTTTGTTTTGCAGTCGATGGCAATAGGTACTAAAGGGAACGCTGAACAGCGGGTTGATGACGCACCGCAACCCACGATTCGTCGATCTGAAAGCGAACCAAAAATTGATTCGAGAACCGCCGAGCCACAGTATTCCTCAAGCGCGAGGGCTCAGCGTGCTGATCAACCTCCCACTGAGTTGTTTTTAGCAAGGCAGGAATGTAATTCCCTGATCGCTGGCGCCATTGGTAATCAGGATCCGCGCCTTTTGAGAGACAGGGACAAGGCGTGTGCCCGCTATAAGGCTCTGAAGGGAGAAGTGAATTGAACCAGAAAGGATTACTCACCGCATGGAACGACGCCAAGGGGTTTGGTTTCATTACTCCTGAAGGCGGTGGTGAGCGGGTCTTTGCTCATATCAGCAGTTATGCCGGCCGGGGCCGGCCGGTTTCTGATCGCAAGGTCGCCTATACCATCACGAAGGATAGCCAGGGCCGGCTGAGGGCAGGGCGGTTCCAGTATGCCGGAGCGGCAAAGGTTGGCGCCAGCATTGCTCCGGGAGTCTGGGTTGCTGTTGCTGTTGTGCTTGTGTTTTTCGCCATTCTGGTGGGCTTGTTCCATCGAGGTAATCTGCCGGTCTCTATCCTGGCGGCCTACGGCGGGGTGAGTCTGGTGTTGTTTGTGATGTACTGGATTGATAAGCGGGCGGCGCAGCGGGGTGGGCAACGTACAGCTGAGAAAACGTTGCACATCTTTGAGCTTTGCTGTGGCTGGCCCGGTGCGCTTATGGCTCAGCAGGTTTTTCGGCACAAAACACGAAAGGGGAGCTATCAGTTCGTTTTCTGGCTGGCGATCCTCTCCAATCTCGGCGCTCTGGGTTGGCTGCTTGTCGCCCCCAAAGCGAGCGCTTTGCGGCAGCAATTGGATTTCAATTTGTTGAACTCTTTGCGGCCGCTTATCTGGTAGCCGACAGGTTTATTTAAAAAAGGAGATGTTATGACGGTTAAACATTATACCGAATACAAGATGGTCCATATCGCGGAGGGTGGCTGTGGGACGTTGTTGCTGGGTTCCTCCGGCTTGCCTTTAAAGAAGATTGAAGCGGAATTAAACCGCTACGCTTCTGAAGGTTGGCAGGTTGTATTCCAGGTTCTGGAGATGAAGCGCTTCTGGCTGTTTTGGCAGCGTGAAGCTGTGATTGTTACGTTGGGGCGTTAACAAGTGCTGAAAGCGCTGGCTCTGAAGGCCATCGGGTTCTATCGCCGCACCGGAGGCGGTACCCGGTGGTTTGGCATAGACTGCAATTTTGAACCGAGTTGCTCTGCATACTCTGAGGAGGCCATTCGGCAATTCGGTCTTCGCAAAGGGCTGGCATTGACGCTTCATCGTCTTCGAAGGTGCAACAGGCCTGACGCGATCTGTAAATGCATCGAGCCGGTAATGTGGGATATCGAGCATGCTGAAACAAGAAGACGTTGATGCCGAGGAAGAGTCGCTCAGAAAGGCGATTCGGGAGCTTTCAGAAGATAAGCGGGCAGAATTCTATCGACAAGCCGGGAAGGTGGTTAAGGACCCGGATACCTACGCCGCATTGAACTGGTTTTTTATCGCCGGGCTGCATCATTTTTATCTGGGGCGCTGGCAATGGGGGCTGATTGATCTTGGCGCTCTGTTTGTTGCGACTGGCTGTTTCTTGGTTGGGTTGGTTTGGCCGGGAGTCATTTTGCTTTTGATCGTTTATTCGTGGGAATTGTGGCAATTGTTCAGATCCCAGATCATCGTTCAGGATTGGAACAATCGGCTTTATCGTGATTTGTTACGTCGCTACTAACTAACGAAGAAGCGGAGCTGTCCCGGTTTTCCCATTTTGGTTTTTCGAGTGTGGCTTTCGCTGCCTATTCCAAACAATTATTTCCTATTTGGAATATCATAGATGTTTGAAGTTGGTAACTAAGCCATCAGTTAACTTGGAGAATATAATGAGTAAGACCCCCGCAAAAGCGACATTAACGACTGCCATGATTGAGAAGCAGACTGCTGATTTTTTAAAGTCCGGCGGCGCTGTTGAGTATGTGGGCAAGGGTAAAAGTGGGCAATTCGCCCCTGCAGGTCCAGCGCAGGTTAGCCTGAAAGCTAGCTGAATTATCAGAGCGAATTACGCGCTAAAGGTGTCAGGGCGTCCCACAGCCGTGGCTGGAGTCAACGCCGTGTCTGGCTATAATGGCGTACCTCGAACCATCGTAGAGAACTTTATGCCCATCGAAAAGAATCAAGTTGTCTTGTTTCACTACAGCGTCAGTGATGACCAAGGCAACGCTGTTGAAAACTCCCGTAGCGGCGAGCCGAATGCCTACCTGCATGGCCACGGCGGCATTATCCGGGGCCTGGAAGAAGCCCTGGAAGGTCGCGACGCCGGCGAAAACTTCAGTGTCACCGTTACTCCGGATAAAGGCTATGGTCCGCGCAAGGCCGATGCCATGCAGCGGGTGCCGATCAAGCATTTGATCGGAGCCAAACGCTGGAAGCCAGGCATGGTCGCCCAGCTGCAAACCGAGCAGGGCCCGCGCCATGTGATCGTCGCCAAGGTCGGCCTCAAGTTTGCCGATGTCGACACCAACCATCCGATGGCCGGTAAAACCCTGACCTTCGATGTCGAAATTATCGAAGTACGCGCTGCCAGTTCGGAAGAGATAGCACACGGCCACGCGCATGGGCCTGGCGGGCATCATTGAACGGTTAAGCCCTGAAAAATGAATGCTCCTTTCAAACTGCGGCCGTACCAGCAGGAAGCCGTTGATGCCACGTTAAAGCATTTCCGAAAATCGGATGATTCAGCCGTTATTGTGTTGCCAACCGGTGCAGGTAAAAGCCTGGTCATTGCCGAGTTGGCCCGCCTGGCCCGGCGGAAAATTCTGGTGCTTACCCACGTAAAAGAGTTGGTTGAGCAGAATCACGCCAAATACCAGAGCTATGGGTTAATGGGCGGCGTATTCTCCGCTGGGTTAAAGCGTAAGGAAAGCCGGCATCAGGTAACTTTTGCCAGTGTGCAGTCTGTATCGGCTAATCTGAACCAGTTCAGGGATGAATACTCATTGATCATCATCGATGAGTGCCATCGGGTCAGTGGTGATGACAGCAGTCAGTATCAAACAATCATCGAGCAGCTACGGCAGCAGAATGACGCCCTTAAAGTACTTGGGCTAACCGCCACACCCTATCGTTTGGCCATGGGCTGGATATATCGCTATCACTACCGGGGTTTTGTCCGCGGTTCTCGTGAAGAGCAGGACAAGCCCTTTGTGCACTGCATTTATGAACTGCCGTTGAGCTATATGATTAATCGGGGGTATCTCACCAAACCTGAGTTGGTTAATGCGGCGGTGGCGCAATACGATTTTTCCGTGCTGTCTCAGAACCGCTTTGGCGAATACGCCGAAAATGACGTTAACCAGTTGTTGAGCAAACACCAGCGTGTAACCCGTGCCATTATTGAACAGGTGATGGAGCTGGGCGTTAAGCGTAAGGCGGTGATGATCTTTGCGGCAACCGTGGATCATGCGAAGGAGATCACCGGCTATTTGCCGGAACACCAAACCGCTTTGATTACCGGTGCTACCGATCAGAATGAACGGGATTTGTTGATTCAGCGTTTCAAGCAGCGGCAGTTAAAATATCTGGTGAATGTATCCGTGCTCACTACGGGCTTTGATGCGCCCCACGTGGACTTTATCGCCATTCTGCGCCCTACCCAGTCGGTCAGCCTGTATCAGCAGATTGTGGGTCGCGGTCTTCGTCTGGACGAAGGTAAACAGGATTGTTTGGTGGTTGATTACGCGGGCAACCGTGTGAATCTGCATCACCCGGAAGTGGGGGAGAAGAAACCGAACCCCGATAGTGAGCCGGTGCAGGTATTTTGCCCAGGCTGTGGCTTTGCCAATATCTTCTGGGGCAAAGTTGATAGTGAAGGCCATGTGATCGAGCACTATGGTCGCCGTTGTCAGGGGCTGCTAGAGCCTGCTGAAGAGGGTGAGCCTGGAGCGCAGAACGGACGCCCGGAACAGTGCGATTACCGTTTTCGTTTCAAGGAGTGCCCGCACTGCGGTGCCGAGAATGATATCGCGGCCCGTAACTGCCATCAGTGCAAAAAGGCCATTATCGACCCGGATGATCAGCTAAGAGATGCCCTGAAACTCAAAGATGCCATGGTGATCCGTTGCGCGGGGATAACGTTAAGCGTCAATGACCGAAAAAACGAGAGTAAGCTGAGAATCACCTATCACAGTGAAGACGGGGAAGAGCTCAGCGAGTCTTTTGATTTCAGCAAGCCGACACAGCGCAACGTCTTCAACAAACTGTTTGGACGGCGTTTAGCGAATAGCCAGGCCCCAAAAGCATTCAGCAGGACGGATGAGGTGCTTGAGATGCAAGCCTTAATGCCTGCACCGGATTTTGTCATTGCCCGCAAACAAAAGCACTACTGGCAGGTGCAGGTACGGATTTTTGATTACCAGGGTAGCTATCGTAAGGCGTATGAAGCATAGAGCCTGTTAAGTGTTAAGCCTGGCGCCTTAATTGCCCCGCGTCAGTGCAGATTCTCCCGGTCATGCTGACGTGGCCATCGTTGCTGTCCACCGAGTATGCGTGTTTCCTGAGCAGGTGGTGTTTCGGCCTGGGAATGAAGTGCGCGGTCTAGGCGTTGCAGGGCTTCGTACATCATCCCCTGGATCTCAAGCAGCGCTTTCGTGGGGTTGCTAGCCAGTAGGCGGCGGCTATCAATGACGAACTGCAATCCGCGCAGGCGGTTCTGGCTGAATTTGCTGCTGCTGCAGATACAGTCTTCTATCAACTCCGCCCGTAATCGTTCGAACTCCTCCGGGTGGTTCTCTGAAAGGTTTCTGAGCTCATCGAATGTAGGCTTGTCCATAATGTTTCTCCCGGGAAACCGCCGATGGATTCGCTCCTGTGTATTACCAAGTTATAGTCGGGAGAAGGCGACAGTGCGTTAAAATTAGGACATGTAATTGACCATGGCCCGGAGCTATGTTCGGATAATTTGAGGCTAAGTGCTGTGATGAGGAAAAATGGAATCAACTCAAAGCAAAGAAAAGGAGAACATAATGCGCACTCAACTGATTCGTAAATTGGGCGTTCCCCTATTGGCAGGGAGTATGGTTTTAAGCTTTTCCGCGTCCGCGACGGAGGGTTTGTATTCGGTCGAAGCACTCCTGGATGCCGATGTCTATGATGCTGATGGCCAGGAAATTGGTGAAGTAGAGGACATCCTGTTAAGCGACGATATGTCGATTCATTCGCTGATCATCGAAACGGGTTCACTACTGGGATTGGGGGGCCGCGAGGTAGTAGCCGAGCGTGGAACTTTTACCGTCAGGGTGGAGCTGGAGGACGACAACGAGGCCTTTGACGATATTGACTACGAAGTGCATATGGAAGCCACTCAGGATGCTGTAAAGGCGCTTCCGGAATACAACGAGGGATGGTGGAACCAGACCAAGGAAAGCCTCAGTCAGGCTTGGGAGAATACGAAAGATACCAGCCAAAGCGCTTGGGAAAGCACCAAGGAAGCAACGTCTTCGGCATGGCACAACGTGCGTGAGGGCGTCGATAACATGGGCGACAAAGCAAAAGAGGCAACTAACAACAACTAGTGCCGCGTCTCTCATAACACCTCAACTTCTCGAACCACCCGGTGAGGACCCGCTTGCCGGGTGGAGTGGGAGGGGCGCGTCGTCGACAGTATTTATGTAGGTCTTGATCTTTTCCACCACGGCTTTTCGATGGGCATAGCTAGGCGCAACTTTTTGGTTGGGCTTCTCCACAGTAGAGTAACTCCACCTTGATATTGGCCATTTTCCGATAACTCAGCTGTCATAGAAGGATTACAGTGGAATGGATAGCAATATCCGTTCCCCCGGATCTGGTGAGTGTTCCGGGTGAACCCTGTCGAGGGGCGAGAAAGCACATGGATTACAAGTACACCTATACCTTGGGAGCGCGTACCTGGCACTTCAGGAATCTGGCTGACCTGTTGGCGAAAGCCACTCCGGCGCGCTCCGGCGACCGGCTCGCCGGAGTCATCGCCGAGTCGGCGGAAGAACGCGTCGTTGCCCAGATGCGCCTTGCCGAATTGCCGCTGCGGGCGTTTCTTTCGGAGGCGCTGGTTCCCTATGAGCAGGATGAAGTGACCCGCCTGATACTGGATACACACGATCTGGCCGCGTTTGCACCGGTTTCTCATCTCACGGTGGGGGACTTTCGGAACTGGCTGCTGGGCGATGATGCCACGCCGGCCGCCCTGGGAAAGCTCCGCAGCGGTCTGACACCGGAAATGGTGGCTGCTGTCAGCAAGCTGATGCGCAATCAGGACCTCATCCTGGTGGCGAAGAAATGCCGGGTGACAACGGCCTTCCGAAACACCATCGGCCTGCCTGGCCATCTCTCCACCCGCCTTCAGCCGAACCATCCGACCGACAATATATCGGGCATCGCCGCAAGCCTCCTGGACGGCCTGCTCTACGGAAACGGCGATGCGGTGATCGGCATCAATCCGGCGACGGACAACGTCAGCCAGGCCATCAAACTGATGGGCCTGATGGATGATGTTATCCGGAAATACGACATTCCCACCCAGTCCTGTGTGCTCACCCACGTCACCAACACCCTTGAAGCGATAGAGCAGGGTGCGCCTGTGGACCTGGTGTTCCAGTCCATCGGGGGTACGGAGGCCACCAACAGCAGCTTTGGTTTCAGTCTGTCGACACTGCAGGAGGCGCAGGATGCGGCTCTGTCACTGAAGCGGGGTACGGTGGGCAACAACGTGATGTATTTTGAGACCGGGCAGGGCAGCTCGCTATCGGCAAACGCCCATCATGGTATCGATCAGCAGACCTGTGAGGCCAGGGCCTATGCTGTGGCACGGCATTTCGACCCCTTGCTGGTTAACACCGTGGTTGGCTTCATCGGCCCTGAATACCTGTATGACGGCAAAGAAATTATCCGGGCGGGACTGGAGGACCACTTTTGTGGAAAGTTGCTCGGCGTGCCCATGGGCTGCGACATCTGTTACACCAACCACGCCGAAGCCGACCAGAACGATATGGACAACCTGCTTACCCTGTTGGGGGTTGCCGGTTGCACGTTCATCATGGGTATTCCCGGCTCCGATGACATCATGTTGAATTACCAGACCACGTCCTTCCACGACGCCCTGTATGCACGCAGGGTCCTTGACCTGAAGCCGGCACCCGAGTTTGAGGATTGGCTTGTTCGCATGCAGATTTTTGAAAGTGCAGCGAGCTATAAGCCAAGCAGGGAGTTACCGGACCTGTTCAGGGGGCCATTGAAAGGGCTGACCCGGGAGGCGGGGCATGAGTAAGCAAAAAAAATCGCTGGTAACCGAGAATGTCTGGCGGGTATTGCGCCAGTTCACGGACGCCAGAATTGGCTTGGGCCGGGCCGGTATCAGCCTGCCCACCCATGAATTGCTCAAGTTTCAGCTCGCCCATGCCCAGGCAAGAGATGCTGTCCACTTTCCCCTGGATGTGAAACGCCTGTTGAAAGACCTGGGCGAATCTGCTGCGGCATTACCGGACCAGTCTCCGTTGTTGCTGAAAAGCCAGGCGGAAGACCGGCTGACCTACCTTCAGCGGCCGGATCTCGGCCGGAGTCTGTCCCAAGAGTCTTTGGAGTGCCTTGCCGGGCTCTGCAGGGGTGATTCGGGTGAGCCAAGTGTGGCCATCGTGATTGTTGATGGCTTGTCTTCATCCGCCATCCAGAACAACGCAGTGCCCATGGTCACGCAGTTTCTCAGGGATCTGGAGGAAGAAGCTGGAGATTGGCTGTTGGCGCCTCTGATCATTGTCGAGCAGGGAAGGGTGGCTATCGGTGACGAGATCGGTGAATGCCTGGGAGCCAGCGTGGTGGTTGTGCTGATCGGTGAGCGCCCCGGCCTCAGCTCACCTGACAGCCTGGGGATTTATCTTTCCTGGGGGCCGGAAAGTGGTTTGAGCGATGCGCGCCGCAATTGCATCTCGAATGTGCGGCCTGCGGGTTTGAGTTTTGAACATGCCAGCCAACGCCTCCTTTATCTGATGCGTGAAGCAAGACGGCTCGGGACATCGGGAATCAGTCTTAAAGATCGAACAGAAGAGGTTGTGATCGAAAAAACGGGGAATAACAAAAACTTCCTGACGGATTGATGATGAACATACCCGGAGAACACAGATGACGAGCAATGTAGACAAGGACTACCTGTCCAAGCGCCAGCTAAAGAAAGGAACGGCGGGCTGGGTGCTGATAGGGGGTGACGGAAACCCAATGGCCTATTCCTCATAAATCATCTTGCGAGTCATGCCGCCGTCGATCACGAAGTTCTGGCCGGTCACAAAGCCGGCTTCGGGCGAGACCAGGTAGGCCACCATAGCCGCTACGTCGTTGGGTGTGCCGACGCGACCGCTGGGATGCTGATTGTGATCGGAGGCTGATAGCGGCTGTGGTTCAGAGGGCGCATGAGCCTGCCAGGCACTGACATCTATCCAGCCCGGGCTTATGCTGTTGGCCCGCACATCGGGGCCCAGGCTCATAGCCAGAGCGTGGGTGAGGGCGATGAGGCCACCCTTGCTGGCGGCGTAAGCCTCGCTATGAGGCTCGGACTGCAGAGCGCGGGTGGAGGCCATATTGACGATGCTGCCCCGGCTTTGGCGTAGGTGCGGCACAGTATGCTTTGCCATCAGGAAGGCGCCGGTCAGGTTGACGTCGATTCGCCGTTGCCACTGGGCAAGCTCAAGCAACTCTATTGGGCCGGTTTCCGGATCCGCGATTCCCGCATTGCTGACCATTGCGTCTAACCGCTCACCCCATTTCACTGCCTCGGCCACGGCGGAGGCCACGTCGGGCTCGCGGGACACATCCGTTTCGATCAGCAGCAGGTTGTCGGGATTACCGAAATCCTGTCTGCATGCCTTGATGGCTTCTGCATCCAGGTCCAAGACCACAACTCGCCAACCCTTGTTCAGGAAATAGGCGGCAATGCCCTTGCCGATGCCTTGGGCACCGCCGGTTATGAGGATGACCGGGAGTTGCTGTGTCATGTGTATTGCCTCTTTGTGATCAACAAATGGAAATGGGGTGAGGGCTGTTTTAAGGCCCGGCTAATTAAAGCCTCGTTAATTAAAGCAATGTAGTGGCATAGTGGATCTGGCCACCTGATTTTGAGTGTATGATCACTCACATAATGAATCAGGTGAAGACGATGGCGAAAACTAGAAACTTCAGTCCGGAATTCCGTTTGGAGGCAGCCCAACTG
>Ga0208158_1000082_pt1 | contig 44336 bp, 47 predicted proteins | sample 8_EtaG_FD_184081 | JGI IMG/M metagenome (GOLD analysis project Ga0208158, IMG submission 184081) | Marine viral communities from the Subarctic Pacific Ocean - 8_ETSP_OMZ_AT15162 metaG (SPAdes) (version 2) | ecosystem: Environmental > Aquatic > Marine > Oceanic | place: Pacific Ocean | collected...
TTGGCATCGCTGCGCGATGGATGGATTAGGCTTCACCATTCCCGGTGAAACGCCCTGTGCGGACCCGCATGCAGGGTGTTGTGGGGGCTGAGGGTTAGATACCCTCGGCTACCCGATTAACCGCTGTCACGACATTCTCCTGATCTCGACTTTACCCACCTTCTTGCCCTCTTTGACACCGCGATGGTCGTGGTAGGGGCGCCGAAAACTGAAATTGGCTTCCTCGTTCGTTGTAATAACAACGTAGTCGATCTTTGCGCGCTTGAACGTGGAAGTGGCGGCTTTGACTGCATCCCCAACCGAAGTAAAAAACTGATCGTCTTTTTGAAGGTTGCCACTCTGGCGGAAAATTCTGACCCGGAAGTTGCCTGGTTCTGCAAGACCGCAAACTTGAGGCAGCTGATCTAAATACACAACCTCGGTGTTGTTCGGGTCATCCAGTTTCTGCTGCTGGTTGAGCATGACGACAAGCACTCCAATTACGAGCGCTCCCATCAGCAGAAAACCGATAATCGCCTCACCTTCCATGTTGCTTCATCCTAAACGGTTAACAGCTAATTCAGCGACAAATGACATCTATCCCGCCGGCGCCTAATTCCGACCAGTTCTCGTCATCCTTTCGCTTTAAGTTTTATAAATCAGTGTACTACAGGATAGACCAAGGGAGCGCCCCGTGGAAATAGGCGTCATTTGTCTTTTATTCGCGAGACTTCTGTGTCTTCTAATCACGAAACTCTCACTAATTTACTTTAATAAATCAATTAGTTGCAGTTTTTCTCCGGAGTTTTGCGTCATTTGTCGCTGAACTCCGGTGCAAATCTTCACCTCTCCAACCGTGCTCCGGTCTGATACTCAATCACCCGCGTCTCGAATAAGTTCTTCTCCAATGCGCTGGGGGTTTAAGCAAGGCGGGAAAACAAAAAAACCCGGAGGGGCCAAACAAGTTACAGATTAAGCGCCGGCCAATCAGTGGCTGATCACCCAGGGCCGTATGGAGGGGAACATTTTCTTCCCGTCGGCGGTGTAGAACAATCACTCTGGCTGACAGCGCCTTGCAAGTGGGACATTCCACCGGCGCACAGCCCAGAATCGCGTAGGCTTGGGCCTTGGTGTAACCGAACTTGGTCATGTATTCGATGGCGTGCTGGCCACACAATAACTGTACCCACGCATTCCTGTAATCACTACACCCGGATCAGCGGCAAGCCATCGTCACTACCCAACCGGCGTACTTCGCGCAGCAGCTCCTCCCCATCCGCAAGCCCCAGCTGCAGCACGTTTCGGAAGCTTTGTGTTATGCGAACGGAGTATCCAAGATCGTGCATTAACGAGCTGGCTTGCAGGTTATTCAGCTGGCCATTACGCACATCGCTGAATATTCGGTTCCGGAAGCCGGCATCAAACTTTGCTACTTCGCTATCAACCCAGTCCAGGCGGCTACGCCATACGTCATCCGGCACTTCCAGGCTGCCAACTTCACGCACTTGCCTCAGCACCCACAGCAGATGTCGGCGCAGCTCCATATAGTGCTCATGGGCTAACGAGCGCTCATCGCGGAGGTAGCGACCCAGGTTTTTCTGTAAGGATTTTGCGTCTTTCACCGCATCCACCAACTGCAGTGCCACCATCTGGCAGGTCATCCAGAATTGTTGGTGGTCCTCATCTTTGGTGGTATCCAGCCGGCTCATAAATCCCAGCAGGTCGGAATAAACCACTTTGATGTGGCGGCGGTACAAGTCTTCGGTATCCAGCCCTTCGGAGTCATCCGGCCGAGCATTCAATCGTGCCTCATCCACTTCCCGAGAGATCAGTTGCTCAACCGGCTGATACAGCGCGTGGCAAATTACCTCAAGGCTCAACCGGCCCAAGTGCTGCAATTCCTGAACAACTGCCCGGGAAGCGGTATCAACCGAGGCCAGTGCCGCATCGTTCAGGTAACGCGCATGGCTCTCCGGTAATTCCCGCTGTTCCACAAGATTGCGTGGACCGGTAGCGGCGTCCGTAATCAGCACGGCCGGCTCTGCGCGATCCGGTAACACCCGGCACAATCCGCGTTCCAGCTGTTTTTGCCACGGCCAGAACAACAGCACACCAATTACGTTAAACAGTGTCTGGAACATGGCCAGTTGTAAGGGTGTATTATCTCCTGCTCCAAACACTACCATCGACGTTTGGGCGACCCATGCAAGCGGCGATAACAGCAGGAAGGTGACCACTCCGGTAAGGGTATTGAACAGCACGTGCACCAGCGCCAGCCGCTGCCCGCTACGGTTGCCCCCCAACCAGCCCACAATGGCCGTGGTAACGCTACTGCCAATATTGGCACCGATAGCGATGGCGACACCCTGCCAAAGCTCTATCTGGCCACCTGCCAAGGCAGCCAGGGCAAGCATCAGGGTGGCGTGACTGGATTGCAAAACTGCCGTTAACAGCAGGCCGACTGCAACAAAACCAAGCTGAACCATGAAACTGTTATCCACGGGGCCAGCAAGATCAATCACGCTGCCAAACTCGGTGAAGCCACCTTTGATCTGGTCAATGCCCAGAAAGATGAAGGCGATTCCCAACACTATGCGCCCAAAGGCCTTACCTTTCGGGGAACTGAAACCAGCGAGCACACCGAACACCAGCAGCGGCAACGCCAAAGGGCTAAGGCTGAGATCCTGGCCGGCTGCCGCCAGTAGCCAGATGCCTCCCGTGGTGCCCAGATTAATGCCCAATAAGATAGAGATACCGCCCGCCAGATGAATCAACCCGGTACTGATGAACGCGATGGTTAACAGGGACATCAGAGTGGTTGACTGCAGAATCGTGGTGCCACCCACACCAAACATCAGCCCTTTGAGAGGCGTAGCCGTGCTGCGCTCAAGCAGCTGTTCCAGCCGGCTTCCCGCGAGGTCCTTCAAACCTTCTTCAAGACATTGCATCCCAAACAGAAACAAGGCCAGGCCCGCACACAGTTGCAGCCAGCCGGTGCTATACCAGAAGCTTACCGACAATATCACCAGCGCGAGCACCGGCAGTACAAAGGATTTCATTCTAGCCATTTATGCAAAACCCGGAGTTAGCGCCCACACAACAGTCATTCAATAACCATAGCAGAGGCGGAACAAATCCAATTGACCCAATTCGCGCTAGACTGATCGGTATGAATAACCGAAATGCACGGGTGATCATTTGAAAAAATTACTCCTGATTTGTGCAATGGCCCTGCTGATGGCGGCTGTTTTCAGCACTATAGCCCAGCCGGTTCCCATTGAGCAGAAGCTGATTAACATTCACGCCCGCGATGTGCTCGGTGATTTTCCGGGCATTGAGCAGGAGCCCGTTGAGATTCAAGCCATACTGTTGGATATGTCCGATGACCCCCTTCTGCTTTTGAAGGCTCAGGCTGCGTTCATACGTTATCCCGATATGGCGCGAAGCCTGTTTCCGCTTTACGCTGCAGAGCCGGAGTTTCGGGATATTCTCAAACTCTATGGCGAGGATATTCTGCCACCTATTCAGCACTTTGTAAGCCAGCCCATCAGCACCATTGAATGGATGAACAAGGCATCTCGTCAGTATCAAGCTGCCAAGCGTTTCTTTACCAGTGCTCCGGAGGCCTCGAAACCGGACAACCAGCCATCCAACGAGCGTAAAGACCTCTCACCGGAAGAGCGAGGATGGTTTGCTGTCAATTTCATTCAAAGTGAAGGCCATGATTTCCTGGGTCAGTTTATTGTCGATAGCCAGGGTGCAACTCAATGGATCGGCACAGAGCGTGTACTGGAAGGACTGAATCAGTTTTTCGCCAGTGGCATCCGTGATCTGGAACGAAACTACCGTTCCGGAAATGAGATCACCGCCGGCGACGTTGGTTGGGCATCGGTAGACGTGCTGATTTTTGCCAGTGCGGTGAAAGTGCTCCGCGTTGGACGTGCGACGGCAGCAACCACCAAAGGTGCAAGCCGGGGCACTCGCTCTGCTGCTCTGGCCTCAAGGGTTACCCGCAGCGGGAAAATGGCCCTGCGCAGCGCCCGTTACGCCAAGTGGCCCTTGGTTATCGGCGCCGGCTATCTCGTTATCACCCACCCCAGCCTTATTAATGACCTGTTCGCGGGAGTGGCGGAGGTACTTGGCTACCCTGTGGCTGCGGTTCAGTTTGTGGGTTGGTTGCTACTGCTTATTCCGGCCCTTTACATCGGCAGCTGGCTGTTATGGCTGCTGGCTCCGCTGTTGATGGCGCTGTTCCGGGCCATGAGCCAACTGGTGGCAACCCTGAGCGGCCGGCGGCATCGCCATTCCGGATACGGTAAGCTATAACGCAACCATAAAGCCTCATCATCCGGAACCGCTGACAATGGCACTCCCCTATTTTCTTGGCTGCCCGCAGTGGCAACACCCCGCATGGAACAGCGGGCTACCGTCGGGCAAAAGCCCGCTGAACCGCTACAGTCAGGTGTTTAACTGTGTTGAGGGCAACACGACCTTTTACGCCACACCCAGCCGGGAGCAGTGCCAGCAATGGCGCTTGCAGGTACCAGACGACTTCCGTTTTCTGCTCAAGTTTCCCCGCCTTATCACTCACGACCGACTGCTCTCTGGCGTAGACGCTGGCATGCGGGACTTTCTGGAGGTTGTTGCACCACTGGAGGACGTACTTGGCCCTTTTCTCTTGCAACTGCCCGCCGCGTTCGGGCCACAGCACCTGAATAACCTCTGGCGCTTTGTTGATGCCCTGCCGGCACCTCTGACATGCACTGTGGAAGTCCGGCACAGCGCTTTTTTTAGCAAGGGTGAAGCCGAAAGAAGCCTGAACCGTGGCCTCCGTGAGCGCAACATCGCACGTGTGTGTATGGACACCAGGGCCTTATTCTCCGCCATCCCGGATAACGACATTACCCTTGAGGCACAGCGCAAGAAGCCTCGAGTGCCAGTGCACTTGCTTCCCGGCGAGGCAGCTCCCGTAATCCGCTACATCGGGCACCCGGATCTGGAAGCCAACCGCCGCTATCTCGAGCCCTGGGTTGAGCGAGTCGCGACGTGGGTTGAGGAAAATCGCCGCCCGTACTTCTTCCTGCACATGCCAAATATTGGCGATGCACTCTCGCTCACTGAAATCTGGACAGGGCTTTTAAGCGAGCGCGTGGGCGGGTTGGAACCCTTACATTTCAGTGAAAATCAGCCTCAGATGGGGCTGTTTTAAAGCCACATCGTCGTTATCCTGTTGCGCTACGTGACTGCCACCAATATATGATCAGGCAGTTGCCGAGTTAAGCATTCAGTGCCAAGCTTTCACGCTGGAACAGCCAGCCGTTGCAACAAGGAAAACTTCATGGGAAGCACAAAGCTCGTCGGTATCGTTTTACTCGTAGTTGGCATTGTCCTGCTCTTTTTTGGCTATCAATCAACCCAGTCTGTTGGCGATCAGATAAGCGAAACGCTTACTGGGCGCTTCACTGACGACACCATGTGGTACCTGATCGGTGGCGCAGCGTTAATCGCCGCCGGCGGATTTCTTTCGTTTTTTAAAAAATAATCACCGAGGACACTTATGACACTTCATCTGGAACTTGCCCCGCTTATTAGCTTGGGTGCAGGCATTGGCATTCTGATATTCCCCCGCTTGCTCAACTATATCGTTGCAGGTTATCTGATTACACTTGGCGTTTTGGGGCTACTGGGGCACCCGCTATGATATATCGCTTTCATCAATAAGGTTCCAGCCTACGGCGCCTGTAGGAGATATCTCACAAACCAGCGAGTCAATCTCCGGTATTCCACAAATGCACTCTCGCTAGAATAGGCAGTGTCAGGGATGACAAGCCAGCAAGGAACGTTGGCAGAGGGATAAACGCTCCATGGAACTGGAGCTGCCAAAAGGAATTGGAACTGCCCAAAGGATATGGGCTTTCAAGGACGACAAGGATGAAGCGCTCAGGACGAGCGCAGCCTGAGGGAACAGGCAGGGGTCAGCCACGGAACAGAGGATTACATGGAATGTAGTCCTTCTCCGTGCACTGTCTTTCACGAACATTCTGTCATCTCTCCTCGAACTTTGCCCTCACCCTAAAAAGCCAGACAACCTGCTTTTGCTGCATTGCGCCCTGACTCATAACCACAACGACGAACGTTAGTCTCAGGAGTCACTTACATGAAGCACACACCCTTTTTCGCCACACTCGTATTGTTGTTCAGCCTGGCAACCGGATTTGCCTATGCAGAACAGCCTGTTATTAATATCAACAGCGCAGACGCAGTTACTCTGGCGAACCTCGACGGCATTGGCGCCAGCAAGGCCGAAGCCATCGTTGCGTATCGCGAAGCAAATGGCCCTTTCCAAGCGCCCAAAGATTTGTCCAACGTAAAAGGAATTGGCGCCCGCACCGTTGAGAAGAACGCTGACCGTTTAGCGGTAAAATAATCGGCTGGATTAATCCTCTGCCGCTTGCAAGGCGGCGGCTTGCAGCCGCCGTTCTTTCCCCTCCACTCTCTGCCGCACACCTTCCCCCACAAAAGTCGTCTGGCAACCAGCCTACCTCCCCCCTATGATTACTGGACAAGAACTCTAACCAGCTCGAGTGGCATGCTATGGCTGATCCCATTAAGGTTTACCCGCCAAAACCCGCACACGTTTATTTTTACGCAACCTGTCTGATAGACATGTTTTACCCGGATGCGGGCATGGCTGGCATACAGCTACTTGAGCGCGAGGGTATTAAGGTCTGTTTCCCCGAAGACCAGACCTGCTGTGGCCAACCGGCGTATACGTCCGGTTACCATGATGAAGCCCGTGCCGTTGCGAAGGCTCAGCTTGGTTTGTTCCCTGAAGACTGGCCCATCGTAGTGCCTTCTGGCTCCTGTGGCGGGATGATGCGTAAACATTATCCAAGCCTGTTCAAGCACACCGATCAAGAAGCCAAAGCTGCTGAAGTTGCCGCCCGAACCTGGGAGCTAACAGATTTTCTCCTGAACGTATGCCACATAAAACTGGAGGATTTGGGCGAGCCCACCACCGTTGCCATGCACACGTCCTGTTCAGCTCGACGTGAGATGGGCGTGGCGGAGGTCGGCCCCAAACTGATAGGGCAACTGCAAAACGTAAACCTGGTTGAGCAGGTGCGCGCTGAGGAGTGTTGCGGTTTTGGCGGCACCTTTGCCGTACGCCACCCTGAGATTTCGGGGGCCATGGTGAGCGAAAAAGTGGACACCCTGACCGACACCGGCGCCAAGGCATTTGTGACAACAGACTGCGGCTGCCTGATGAACATCTCCGGCTACGCCGAAAAAAACGGCAAGCCCCTCGCCGGCCAGCATATCGTGAGTTTTCTCTGGGAGCGCACAAGTACTGGTAATGGGGGTGGGTCATGAGCCAAGCGCCTTCGGAAGACCCGCACCACATCGACGTAAAAGAATTTCATCCCCGTGCGCGGGCAGCCATTGCGGACCCTAAGATACGCCAAAACTTCCGCAAGGCCATGGACGGGTTGATCAGCAAGCGCAAAGACGCCTTTGAAGGCATGGATCTGGAGGCGCTGAGAGACCTGGGCGCCAACATCCGCCTGCGGGCGCTGGCAAACCTGCCAGATTTACTCGAGCAGCTCGAAAAAAAGCTCACAGAAAACGGCGTCAAAGTGCACTGGGCAAATGATGGCGATGAAGCCTGCCGAATTGTCCGCAATATCTGTGTCGCCCGGAATGCCAAAACGGTCATCAAAGGCAAATCCATGGTTTCTGAGGAGATGGAACTGAACCATTATCTCGAAGAACATGGTATTGAGGCCCTGGAGTCGGATCTGGGCGAGTACATCGTTCAGCTTGCAGGAGAAACGCCCTCCCACATCATCATGCCGGCGATTCACAAGAATACTGGTGAAATTTCCGAGCTGATGCACGAAAAAACCGGCACCGACCTATCCAACGATGTGGAGTACCTCACCGCCAGCGCCCGCCAGCAGCTACGCGAAAAGTTCATGAATGCAGATGTGGGTGTCTCCGGCGTTAACTTCATCGTCGCTGAAACCGGCACCCTTTGCCTGGTGGAGAATGAAGGCAACGGCCGCATGACTACCACAGTGCCGCCTTGCCATATTGCGGTTACCGGCATAGAGAAAGTGGTAGGCAATCTGGAAGATGTGGCTCCACTTCTCGCCCTACTGACCCGCTCTGCCACCGGGCAGCACATCACGACTTACTTCAACATGATTTCCAGCCCGCGCAAACCGGGAGAGCTTGACGGCCCAGAAGAAGTCCACCTGGTGTTGGTTGATAACGGCCGCTCTTCCATCTATCAGGATGACGAGCTGCTGGACACCCTGCGCTGCATTCGGTGTGGCGCCTGCATGAACCACTGCCCGGTCTATACTCGCGTGGGTGGCCACACCTATGGCACTACCTACCCGGGCCCTATTGGCAAAATTCTGATGCCTCACCTTATCGGCCTGGATGAAGGCCGGCATCTGCCAACGGCCTCGAGCCTTTGCGGTGCCTGCGGCGAGGTGTGTCCGGTCAAAATTCCGATCCCGGATCTGCTGGTGCGCCTGCGCCAGGAGTCCGTAGATGGCGACAAACTCAACCCTGCCAAAGTGCGCGGCCACGGGGCAAAACGTGGCACCGTGGAAGCGCTGGTTTGGGAAGGCTGGAGCTGGATGCATGCACGCCCCGGTGTTTACCGGTTTGGCACTGCCGTCGCAGCACGCCTGCGAAAGCTGCAACCTGGGCAGCTTGGTGGCTGGACAAAGTATCGTACGGCGCCAAGACTGGCCGCCAAAACACTCCACGAACGTATGAAGGAGCGCGACCAATGAGCTCCCGGGACGCTATTTTGCAACGCCTGCGCAACCGTAATGGCGGCGAGCTGAAAGTGCCGAGCTGCGACTTCTCGGTAATGCAACGACCACCCTCCTCCGTGGCTGAACGCATTGATCAGTTTCAGAAAACCATAGAGTCGGTGCATGGAGAGGTTCACCTATGTACCCGGGAATCCTGGATTGCCCAGCTTGCCAGCATCCTCTCGTCCCGTGGCGCCCGCAGCCTGCTGATACCCACGGCACACCAGATTGGCTGCGATTTGCGTGATTCCAGACAGGGCGATCTACCGGAGCTGCTGACCTATGACGAGCCTATCGAGAACTGGCAGCCTCATCTGTTCAACGAGGTAGATGCTGCCATCACCTCCACTCGGGGCGGCATTGCGGAAACCGGGTCGTTGATTCTATGGCCTACACCGGATGAGCCTCGCCTGATGAGCCTGGTGCCTCCCATCCATATTGCAGTGCTGGAGGCTACCGAACTTCACACTACGTTCCACGAGGCGATGCTGGCCCAGAATTGGGCTTCTGGAATGCCAACAAACGCTCTGTTAGTCTCCGGGCCATCCAAAACCGCCGACATTGAACAGACCCTGGCTTACGGTGTTCACGGCCCCAAAGAACTGATCATACTGGTTATAGAATGATTCGAGGCGCTCTGCTAATCGCCCTGGCAGCACTGCTTTGGGCCACCACGGGAATCGTCGCGAAATTCCTGTTTACCGAGACTGAGCTGCAAGCCACAACTCTGGCCTTTCTCAGGCTAGCCGTTGCGTTGCCCTTTTTCTGGGTGCTGATGCGCAATGAGCAGCGGCAACTTCGAAAAGCCAGCACAAACGCAACGGCACCGGGCAGCTCCCTTCGACAACTGGATTTGAAATCCCTCGCGCCCCTTGCAGCTCTTGGGCTCTTTCAGGCTATTTATCAAGGCAGCTACCTTCTGGCCGTGGACCTGACGGGCGCCGGCATCGCAACATTGATTGCCCTGTGCTTGCCTCCGGTGCTGGTCGCATTGCTTGCGGCGCCTTTGCTGGGAGAAAAGCCAAGTCTGCTCACCATTATGGCGCTGGTTACCGCTGTTATCGGTACCGCCATGCTGGTCTTCAGCGACATGGACACCAGCGGCACCCTACGCCTGGCGGGCATACTCATGGCGCTTTTGGCAGCGTTGGTATACACCGGATTCACGCTTACAAGTCGCTACAGTTCAACCGGCGCGCCTGTCTTTACCACCGCATTCATCTGCTTTTTTACCGCCGCGTTAATCCTGCTGCCCGTGGTATTGCTCAGTGATGGTTTTGACGGAATTGAAGAACTGGAGCTTCGACATTGGCTGATGGTCGCCGTTATCGGCATTGTGCCTACCTGCATCGGCTACGTAAGCTTCTTTGCCGGCATGAAGACCACACCAGCCACGCTTTCCAGCATTATCGTCACGCTAGAACCGCTTTTTGTCGCTTTGCTCGCCTGGGTCTTTTTGGAAGAGGTTCTGGGGCCGGTTGGCATTGCAGGCGCATTCATACTCACCGCAGCGGTGATTGTGGCCTCGCGTTATGGCGGCAAGCCCGGTGCCTCCGCGAAGGGCGACACGGGCACAGAAGGCTGATCAGCTGCTCTTGCGCTGCTTTTCCAGCATGTTCGGCTGCAGTATTTCAATCCAGTAGCCGTCGGGATCCTTGATGAAAGCGAGGCCCTTCATTTTGCCATCATCCGGTTTCTTGACGAACTCAATGCCCAGACTCTCAAAGCGCTCACAAGCGGTGTACACATCAGGCACTGCGATACCGATATGTCCAAAACCCTGAGGCTCATCGTTACCGTTGTGATAAGTAAAATCCTTGTCGTTTTCCGTGCCCCAGTTGTGGGTCAGCTCCAACATAGCTTCGCGCCCGAACGTGAAGGTGGTTCGGTGAGCGTCGTCCGATGGCACGTAGCCGGCTTGCCGGTCATCAAGGTAGCCCAGAAAATAGAGCGTAAATTTCATTTCCGGGAAGTCCAGCTTGCGCACCAGCCGCATTCCCATTACCCGGGTGTAGAAGTCCATGGAGCGCTCAGGGTCTTTAATACGCAACATGGTCTGGTTGAAGACGTAGCCTTCCGTTTCGGGAACCGGCTGGTCATGCAGGCCGGGGGCTTGTTCAAAGTGCTTGGGCATGGAATTTCCCTTTATATTTTAAAAATTTGGTAAATATATGTGCGTGCGCCTCTGCCCAATTTCAAGGGCGTCGCCACCCTGATATGGCGGTTAATAGACAGGCTGCGGGGTATGCTAAACTTCCTCCCAATACACTCTCGTGCCGAAACAAAGCCAACGTATGGCCTGCCGGCCTTAAAGACCTGTTCAGAGAACCTTTATGGATTTCAAGGTGCCTAATACCCTGGCGGAGCAGATCGCCAATTACCTGGCAGAGCGAATTATGACCGGGCAAATACAGCCCGGCAGGCGCATTCAGGAAGCTACATTGGCCACTGAGCTCAAAGTGAGCCGGGCCTCGGTAAAAGAGGCACTGTACACTCTGGAGCGCTGGCATCTGGTAGAAATCACGCCTCGCAAGGGTGCAGCTGCCTCAAAGCTCGATGCAAATCATGCCTCAGAGCTGTACGACGTTTACATGCACCTGCTGATGATGCTTGCGGCACGGCTATGTGAGCGCTGGCAGGAAAGCGATCGGGATCGCATGCTGGCTGTGGTCGCCAATGCTGTGGAGCAAATGAAAAAGCCATCGGTAGACCTCACCGCTGTGGTAGAAGCCAGTTTTGAGGTGATGGAGGCTTGCTGTGAGCTGGTAGGCAATGCATACCTCACCGAAGCACTCTCAAACTTTAAGCCGGCGGTGAGCCGCGCTTACTACCTCAGTGCGGAGCGCTATCGCCACGGTCTGGCCGAGACAAGTCAGTTTTTTATTCGCCTTCCGCAGGCTGTATTAGCGCGGGATGTGGGGCAAGCCCAAGCTGTTATCCGGGACTTTGCCGAGCACCAGAAGGTGATGATTCAAAGAGCTCTGTCTTCTACCTCCAACTGTGATTGAGCTCACAGACATCTCGCTGCTCCCTGCCTATCGCAACAATATGTAACAAAGCAGACCGTAAAGCCGGGGCCATCATGATTCAGCCGCACACCTGTCGCAGCACGACGCGATCAACAGCGCTTTCATTCTGGGTGCTTGCACTCTCCTTGCCTACCACTGCCATGGCCGAATTGCAGATGGATACCCACTTTGAAATCATCAACGGCAGCCTGAACCGGGATGCAGCGGATGTCTTTTTGCTGTTCAACTTTGCAGCCATGGGCATCGAAGGTCTGCAGATTCATAATCGGCGCGGCGACGACACCCTGAGTCACTTTGGAATGGCAAGCGCCACTGCCAAGCTCTCTCGGGGTACCGGTTCGGTTTCTGGCAAAGAAGGACTTTCGATTCACGAGGTCGAGTTTCGGGCAGACATTGATATGCCCGTGTTTAAGGTAGGGCAAGTCAGCATTGGAAGCGTTCAGTTCACTGACTTTGCCATTACAGATACCTCCATGATGGTTTATGGTCACTAGAGTCCTGTAAACTGCCCGTCTAATTTTGACGGGCTGCTCATGACTGACAACACCGACACCAGCTACCAAAAACGTACCTCCGCACAACGCCTTATACTGTTCAGCCTGCTTTTTATCGCGCTCACAGCGGCAGGGCTTTACACCGTGTACGATCAGTTCGCGGGGCGTAGCATCCGTTTTGATACCCGGCTGATTGCACCAAACACCCTTGCAGTCACTGCTGCCCTGTTGCTGGTGTATTTCGTTTCTGATGGTTTGCGCTTGCACTTCACTCTGCGGGCGCTCGGGCACCGCTTGTCCTTTCCGACAATATTTCGCTTGGTGTTTATCAACCTGTTTTTTTCCAACGTTACTCCCATGGCTACCGGCGGCGGGTTCGCACAGATCTGGTATCTGCACCGTCATGGGGTTCCGGTGGGCAGAGCCACGGCTGCAACCACCATTAGAACCGTATTAGCTGTGCTGTTCATCTTTTCCCTTACGCCTGTTTTCTTACTAACTCTGGATGCGTTTGACGGTCAAACCATCACCGCCGATCTGGGTTTCGCACTGGCCATCCTCATCCTGTTGTATCTGGGTTTTTTCATTACTCTGCTGTTTCGTGCTCGCTGGCTTATCGGGCCGCTCAGCAGCCTGCTTCGAACGCTTAATCGCTGGCATCTCATAAACGACACCCGCCATAGGCACTGGCAGTTCAAGGCTAGACGGGAAATGCTGCGATTCTCACACAGTTTTGGTGACTACCTTCGAGGCAGGCCTCTTTTCGTGGCGCTGTCAGTCCTTTTTACTGCCGTATTCCTGCTTAGTCTATTCAGCTTTCCGGCCCTATTGATTTACAGTCTGGGTTACGATGTTGATTATCTGATGTCGCTGGGGCTGCTGGTTGTCACTACGTTCATTATGTACTTCTCGCCAACACCCGGTGCATCCGGCATTTCAGAAGGTGTCTTCGGAAGCTTCTTCAGCGATATCCTGTCAGGGAACCATCTGATTCTGGTGATTGTAAGCTGGCGCCTGGTCACCATTTATCTTGGCATGATCATCGGTCTGATCGTGCTGCAAAGAGAACTGATTAAAAGTCGCAGGAAACCCGGATGATTTTCCGAAACCCGCCAAAGCTACTGTTCTATCTCTGCCTGCTAATCGTGATACTGCTGGTTGGCTATAAAGGCTATCTCAACTTTTTCATGAAAGACTTCGCCGGCGTGCACACCGAGCAGGTAGAGCGCATTCATCGTGATATATCCACCACCGAACCCTTCAGCTTTGCCGTGGTGGGTAACATCAATAACTCAGTCGGCATTTTTGAAGAGCGCATTATTCCAGAACTGAACGCCTCGGGAATGGATTTTCTGGTTTCAGCCGGCAACGCTGTGAGCGGGGGTGGCGAAGACAAATATCGGGCGCTTTATGGAAGCCTCAGTCATCTGAATATTCCTTATTTGCTAACATTTGGCGCCCATGAATACGATAACTTTGGCAGCTTCCGTTTTTACGACCACTTCGGGCCTCACTTCTACAGTATTCAAGCGGGCAACAGTCGCCTGATTTTTCTGGACAGTACCGGAAAAACACCCTGGCAATGGCAGATTCGTTGGCTGGACGACCTTCTCAGCCAGGACAGTTCGAACGCCCGATTTCTGTTTATTGGTCACCCTCCTCTGAAACCCAAAGAGGATGCTCTGTTCGACCAGCCTGAGGACTACCTTGCACCCTCGGAATTTCGTGACGCGCTCATGAACACGGTCGAAAAACACAATATTGATGCGGTATTCTCCTCCAACCTCTCACTGTACTCAGAGAAGCAGTTGGGCAACACGCTGTTCATCACCACCGGCGGCGCGGGTGGGTTAGTATTGAATGACGACACCAGCTTTTATCACTACGTGCGAGTGAATGTCAGCCCGGCGGGCGAGATCAGCCACACGCTTCAACAACTAGAAGTTGGCCAGCACCCAATTCTGAAGCGGCTCGAGAGCCTCTGGTTCTTTGTATATTCACTGTTTTATACCGGCTATCTGAATTTTATCCTGATTGTGGCAGTGTTTGCCGCCATCACAATCAAACTCTACTCGATCATTTTTGTGGGCAAGGATTACTACCCGGACTACAACCTGGATCCGACACCCTGGCTGGAGAAGCCGTTAAGGGTGGCCATGTTCACCAATAACTACCTACCGTTTATAGGTGGCGTGCCTATATCCATTGCCCGGCTAAGGCGAGGGTTAGAAAACCTTGGCGACAAGCTATTGGTTGTCGCGCCGCGCTACAAAGACCAGCCAGAAGTAGAAGAGCACGTGCTCCGGGTTCCCTCCCTTCTCGCCATGGGCGAGAAACGTGAGTTCCGGCTAGCCAACATCTTTCTCGGCCGTATCCGCAAACGTGTGCGAGCCTTTCACCCAGACATTATTCACCTGCACCATCCGTTCTGGCTGGGCTCGCTCGGGCTTTTTATAGCGCACCGCCTCAGGGTCCCAGCCATTTATACATACCATACCAGGCTGGAGCATTATGCCCATTTTGTGCCTCTGCCGGGGCTAATCTTCCGCAATCTCATCTCTCATGCGTTGATCAAACGCTTCGCCAACAAATGCGATGGCGTTATCGTGCCCACTTATTCAACTGAGGAATACCTCAGGATGATCGGTGTGAAGACACCCACATTCGTACAGCCCACGGGGATCGAGTACACACGTTTTCAAACAGTAACGGACGCTGAGATCGCAAAGCTTCGTAAGTCTCTGAAACTGAAAGAAGAGAAAATTTTCATCAGCGTGTCACGGCTGTCGAACGAGAAAAACATCGACTTCATGATTGACGCCATCGGTGCGCTGCGCCAGGAGACAAGCAGGCCTTTTCACTTCCTGATGATCGGCGAAGGCCATCAGAAAGATCGCCTTCAAGACAAGATCCGGGAACTCGCCCTGGAAACACACATCACACTGGTTGGCGCAGTACCACCAGAAGATATGGCGGTGTGGTACCGTCTGGGCGATGCCTTTGTGTTTGCCTCTAAATCGGAAACTCAGGGTATGGTTATTCTGGAAGCCATGGCCGCAGGCCTGCCTGTGGTCGCCGTACGCTCAAGCGGCATTGAAGACGTTGTTCGCCATGGTTTTAACGGTTTCAAAACTCCGGAAAGGCAGGATCAGTGGTGCGCACAGTTAAGGCGGTTACTGGAGGATGACGAGCTGCGCAACACACTTTCCAAGCAGGCTCTCGCATTCGCCAAAGATTTTTCAGTTGAACAGTTTGCCAGTGATGTTCGCGAGATTTACGCTACTACCTTGGCACTCAACGATAAAAAACTAAGAAAACGGAGAGAAACGTGAGCGGCATTCCCGTGGGGATCAGCACTTGTTTGCTAGGCAAAGAAGTTCGCCATGACGGCGGCCATAAACATTCCAGATACTGCACAGAAGTGCTATCACAGCACTTTGATTTTTGGCCTGTTTGCCCAGAGCTGGAGGCCGGTTTGGGCGTCCCCCGCCCGGCCATTCATTTGCGCGAATACCCGAGCGGCATGCGCCTGTTAGACGCAAAAGGCTCTGCCGACCACACCAGCGCTATGCAAGAGTTCACAAACGGGATTTTGCCTGAACTGGCCCACCTGCGCGGCTACATTCTGATGGCTAAATCCCCAAGCTGCGGCATGGCGCGTATCAAGGTTCACAACCCGGAAGGCCAAGTAGTGCGCCGTGATGGACAGGGAATGTTTGCAGAAGCGCTCATGCGTGCCTACCCGTTGCTGCCGGTAGAAGAAGAAGGCCGGTTGAACGATGACGCACTGCGGGAGAACTTCATTGAGCGGGTGTTTGCCTATGACGACTGGATGCAGAACGTGGCGAATGAGAACCTCACTGCGAAAGCGCTAATCGAGTTCCATACCCGTCACAAATTCCAGTTACTGGCGCACTCAGAGAAAATCTATCGGCAGCTTGGCCCCATGCTGAGCGACCTGAAATCAGACGCCCTGGAAGCCATCGCGAAACGCTATATTCAGGCGTTTATGGAAGCCATGACCCAAAAAGTAAGCCGGGGCTCACATATAAACGTAATGCAGCACCTGATGGGTTATTTGCGGGATGCTATGGAGGGCGAGGATCGCAAGGTTCTGATTGAGCAAATTGAAGCATACGGTCGCGGCGAGGTGCCGCTCGTTGTGCCCATGACATTGCTGAGAATGGCGCAGCGCAGGGAACCAGTAGATTACCTGCGCCTGCAACAGTACCTAACCCCCTACCCTGACGAGTTGGGGCTTAGGAACAAGGTGTAAGGTTTTAGCTTAGAAGCCGTACAACAGTGAGAGGGACGTCTCGGTATCGGTGGAGGCTGTGCCGGCCGGCGCATCGGATACGTGCTTCACGCGATAAGCTGCCTTCATGGAAAGGTTGCCCATTATGTTTGCTTTGATAGCCGTCTCGGATTGGCTGATCACGTTGTTTTCATCTAAACCAATTTCGGTACTCAGCTTCTGATGAAACAACGCGTTTTCAGAAAGCGCATAGTTAAATTGCGCTGCCAGACGTGCAATTGCTTCGTTCTCAGCATCGTCACCGTCGGAGTTCACAACTACCAGCTTGTTATAGCGATAACCGACACCTGCCGACAGATCAAGGAATGAGCGCTCGCCACGCTGCCAAACTCGATTTCCGTAACCGGTGGTGGCAGTGGATTCAAAATCGTACCCGGAAAAACGATCTTTCTCGTAAGTGCCACGCAAAAACCAGTACTGGCTTTCATCAAACTTGTAGTTCGTTTCAAGAGCCGCTTTGTACTTCTCAGCGGTGGTTTGATCTTCACCCGTGTCTTCATTTTCAGATTCAGAGTAGTTGGAGCTAAACTCTGCAATGTTGCGCCAGTCTATTCCCTCATGAACCAGCCCTAAACGCCCGTTTACGTTGGTCTCATCAGTATTACCAGAAGTCATAAGTACGCCGAGCTCTGCCTCGCCTTCCCAGTTTTTGTCATCCTGGCCATAAGCAAGTGGTGCAGCCGAGATGGCGATAATGGCAACGGTTTTCTTAAATCTCATGAATGCTCCTTGAATAGTTGGTTCAAGCGTATTAACACTTATTAACGCACGGGTAGGTTCTGACACTCACCTTTCAGGCTTTTCTCGGCCTGGCGTTCACGTTCGGATTTCTTGCGCGCTTTGCGTTCAGCAATAATGCGGGCGGCGTCACCGCCCACATGGGACTCTCCTCGAGCCTCTGCCAAGCGCATCTGAAGCTCGCGCTCCGCGAAGCGCGCCTTCTGGTCTTCACTCAGGGAATCGATGCACCTGTGGCAGCTCACACCCTGCTGGTAATCCGGGTGCTCTTTATCTGCCTCAGTAATCGGGCGACGACACGCATGGCACTGGTCATAGCCGCCGCGCTCAAGACGATGATTGACCGTAACCCGGTCGTCAAATACAAAACATTCACCTTTCCAGAGGCTCTGTTCTTCCGGCACCTCTTCCAAGTACTTCAGAATGCCGCCCTTTAGGTGATAAACCTCCTCAAAACCCTGCTCCCTCAGATACGCCGTGGACTTTTCACAACGAATGCCACCCGTGCAAAACATGGCAACCTTTTTATGTTTTGCCGGGTCCAGGTTCTGTTTCACGTAATCCGGGAACTCGCGGAAGGTGTCCGTGGCGGGGTTCATGGCATGTTCAAAAGTGCCAATCTCCACTTCGTACTGGTTACGGGTATCCACAAGAAGCACTTCCGGGTCTGAAATCAGAGTGTTCCACTCCTTCGGTTCTACATACGTGCCCACGATGCGTTTCGGATCAATGCCATCAACGCCCATGGTGACAATCTCTTTTTTGAGCTTCACCTTGGTGCGCTTGAACGGTTGGATATCTACGAACGATTCCTTGTAATCAATACCACTAAAACGCTCATCGCTGGCCAGCCAGGCCTGCACCGCATCAATACCGCTGCGGCTTCCGGCAATGGTGCCGTTAATACCTTCCCGGGCAAGCAGGAGCGTGCCGTGCACACCGTTGGCCTGCATGATATCCAGCAGTGGATGACGAAGGGTTTTGTAATCATTCAGAACAGCGAACTTGTAGAGCGCGCACACAACAACGTTGTTGCTCATGGGGATTCTCCTGCGGGCCGGATCGTAAATCCGGAGCATGGGTTTGTTTACCTGGAAAGTCTAAGCCAGAGAGGGCGCAGATTTTAACCCACTCCGGCTTTTGTTCAAGTCAGGGCTGGCCGAAACCTGAAGCTGGCAATTACTTTCCCGCGCTGGAAAGCTCTCGCTGCACAACAGCTGAGAGCTGCCCCCAACCCGGGCGGGTAAGACGAATATTGTCCACAAGCACCGTTGGGGTGCTGGTTACTTGCAACTGCATGGCAACGCGGCGGCTTGCTTCAACGGCTTCCCGATGCAGCTCTGTCGTCATACAACGACGGAAGCGGCGCTCTTCCAAGCCCAGATCGTTACCATAACGGGTGAAGGTTGCAACGGGGTCGTTAGAGGTATTCCATTCAGACTGAGAGTCATAGAGGCGGTCATGCATTTCCCAATACGCGCCCTGGTCGCCGGCACAGCGGGCAGCCTGCGCTGCTGGAAAAGCATTCTGATGCTGTCGCAACGGTAGGTCGAAATACACAAAGCGTACCTGCCCTGCCTCAACATACTCCTTTTTCAGTCGCTTGCTGGCCTCCGAGAACAGACCGCAGGCCGGGCACTGGTAGTCTGCAAACTCCCGCACAACAACCGGGGCGTCATCAGCACCTACAGAAACGCCGTATTGGTCCAACCGCTCCGGAAAGGCTTCTGCATTAGGCGCAGCGACTGGCAACGCATCTGAGGTTGGCTTGGGCGACGCGGTAAGGAAAAAAGCACCGAACACAATAGCGGCCAAGACCAGCACGCTCACGCCGATAACCAAAGGCTTTTTTGAGCCGGTTTTTCGAGGCGGCGGTGCACCGGTTTGTTTACGACGATTAGCTTCACCCATTCTTTACTCCTTTTGTTTTACAGAGATAGCCCGATGTTTGTTAGCAGGCGAACGTTCCCACAATTGCTCAAGCAGGCTAAGATCCTCTATATCCTACATAAGTTCCAATACAAATTAAGGAGATCTCATGCCACTCCCTGCCTTTCGCAAGAATTCTCTCAGCCTGCCCCTCATCGCAGCCCCCATGTTTATCATCTCCGGCCCGGAATTGGCGCTTGCGTGTTGCCGAGAAGGCATAGTTGGCAGTTTTCCAGCTCTTAACCAGCGCACCAGCGAAGGGTTTGAAGAGTGGCTGATCCAAATGAACGAGGGCCACGGAAAGCTGAAACAAGAACACCCCGAAGCAAATATCGCCCCCTATGCCGTCAACTTGATCGTGCATCGCTCTAACCCGCGCTGGCAAGCTGATCTGGAGTTGTGTGTAAAACACCAAGTACCCATCATCATCACCTCGCTGGGCGCGGCGAGCCAGGTGGTAGAGGCCGTTCACAGCTATGGTGGCGTGGTATTTCACGATGTAACCAACCAGAAGCACGCGCGCAAAGCCGCCGAGGCAGGTGTGGATGGGATTATTGCGGTTGCAGCCGGCGCCGGTGGGCACGCGGGCACCATTAACCCGTTTGTTCTGGTGCACGAAATACGCGACGTGTTTGATGGCATTATTTTGCTGGCCGGTGGGCTATCCCACGGCCAGGATATACTGGCCGCCCAAGCCCTTGGTGCAGACCTGGCGTACATGGGCACACGCTTTATTAACACCACAGAATCCCGGGCAGAAGATGCCTATCGCACTATGATTATTGAATCCGTATCCGGCGACATCATCCATACTCCAGCCGTTTCCGGTATTCCCGCCAACTTCATGCGGCAAAGCCTGGAAGCCGCCGGGTTCCCTATGGATAAGCTAAGCCAGGCTGGCGAAATCAATTACGGCGAAAAACTCAAGCCGGTGGATGACGAAGCCAAAGCCTGGAAAACTGTGTGGTCAGCTGGCCAAGGAGTTAGCCAAATCAACGACGTAGTCAGTGTTCAGGCTCTGGTATCGCGGCTCAAACAGGAATATGACGGCGCACGGGCACGTGTTTGCAGGTAAACAAACACAACACCAGACCAAGGCAGCTTGCTGGAGATCAGGCTTTTCAGAAAGCGAGAGGCCACGGGGACTTCTTTATGTAGGATTTTGTTGCAGATTTATAAAAAATGGTTTGCGCAATTGCCAACACTTGCAGTCAGGTTTCATCGCTATGCCGCCGTCCTGAAACTGAGCCAGAGCGGTGCTTCTGTCGCCTCACCTTGGGCGAGGCTTCAAATCCTGGGACATCCTGTATATAGGTACTCCGCCTGAGTAGCACGCAGCCGCTATCTAACTGCTCAACAATGCCTTTACGCAGTAGCTCATTGAGAACCACAGAGGGTGCAAATCCTGGATTCACAGCTTGTACGAGCTGGTTAAAGGAAGGCTCACTCTCGTTGCTCACAGCCAGCAGAACCGGATGCTGACTTTCATCAAGAAATGCAATATCGCTGATCCAATGGCTTACTACTTCGCGGCTGGACGCAGACAATATAGTGCTTGCAAGCTCGGTGGGTTCCCAGCGACAAACAAACTTGGTCGGGCTGCTGGAATTCATGATGCTCTCTCTCTTTTAGAGCCGGACGGGGCGTTTCTTCAAAATAGAAGACTCTGGTGGCCGTCTTTACTACTAACCACACTGTGGTTCACTGTCACTACAAGATTAGATACGTCGTCACTGGGGATCTGGCGCATTTCTTTATTGTAACCGGTGGGAAAAAGTAACAACACCGACGTAAAATTCTGAACACAACGCAAAGCGAGACGAAAGCATGCTGGGATTTTTAAAAGGCAATCCGAAAAAGAAGCTACAAAAAGCGTACGAAGAAAAACTTACAAAAGCGCTGCATGCACAGCGCAATGGGGATTTAAGGAGCCACGGGACCCTAATGGAGGAGGCAGAAAAAATTTACGCCGAGATCCAAGCGCTCGACGAAAATCAATAAAACGGGCTTGATAAAGTAGCTTACCACTCCCCCGTTAATTGTCGCAGCTGGCGCTTAACTCGCTCCATTTCCTTTCGCATGTCTTCAACTTCATCCAGAAGTTCCAAAGTCATGGCCAGGCCGGGCAAGTTCATCTTCAGATCTCGCTGTAAGCGTCGGGCCTTGTGCAGGCGGGCAAGGGCAGCCACATCGAATAGCCACTGGCGAGCCTCAGTTGCCGGCTCCACGGGTGCAATAATGCCGTAACTAACCAGCTTGATTACAAACTCCGCATGGCACTCGCCCCGCTCACACACTTCGTGAAGAGTGAAGGTGGTGCCATTGGAGTCCATCACTTCAACGGTCAGAATGCTGTTTTTCTCACTCATCCTTTACTCTCCCCCCTCACAGATGGAGCTTACGGCGTGGATCGAATGCTTTCTCGGCTTCGGCTAGCTGCTCGTACAGTTTCTCTGCTTCTTCGGAATGCTGCTCCGGTACAGCTATCTGCAAGATAACCATCTGATCGCCTGGGTGCTTGCCCGGCAGCCCTTTACCCTTGAGGCGCAGTTTGCGGCCCGAAGAAGTTCCCTTTGGCACTTTGACGTTCACTTTGGAGCCGACGGTCGGCACGGTGATTGTCGCACCCAATGCGGCTTCCCAAGGCGTTATGGGTATGGTAACAACAACATCCCTGCCTTCAATACTGAACAGCGGGTGCGGCGCCAGTTCCACCTCAATCAATAAGTCACCCGGCGCTCCGCCCCCTATACCAGGCGAACCCTGGCCCTTCAGTCGCAGATGCTGCCCTTCGCGCATCCCCGCGGGAATTTTCACTTTCAGGTTTTTCTGGCGCGCAACGATGCGGCCCTGTTCATCGGCCTCATGCACTACAAAGGAAACCTGCTTCTCCGTTCCGTTAAACACCTCCTCCAGGAACAGAGGTAGCCGCGCGCGCACATCTTCTCCACGCATGCGCACGCTCTGCCGGAAACCACCGCCCGCGCCGCGCGCCGGACCTTGGCCGCCGCCAAACACCTGTTCAAAAAAGTCGCTGAACTGGCGGGAATCCGCATCGGTATAACCACCGCCGCCAAACCCTGATGAACTCTGCCAACCAGGGGGTGGCTGGAAAGACCCGTCAGACCGGGTACCGTGCTTGCGCAGCTGGTCGTACTCGCCACGCTTTTCCGGGTCTTTCAGTACTTCGTATGCCTCGCCAAGATCCTTGAATTTCTCGTCCGCATTATCTTCCTTACTGACATCTGGATGATACTTCCGGGCCAGCTTCCGATAGGATTTTTTGATTTCCTCGGGGGAGGCAGACTCGCTCACACCGAGCACGGCGTAATAGTCTTTGAAGTCCATTGAACTCCTCGCATCTGGTCATAGATTGTTTTCTGGTTATACATGATTGGCGCTAACGGCGGAAATACAAGCTCTGCACGGCACTTTCACGAATGTAGTACCCTCAAAAGCAATCTTGGCTTAAACCAGAATCCGTGACTTCACACGCTCCAATTAGCTCTGCAAGCCTGTAATAGCGGGGCGCGCGTCCTCAGCCTGTTTATCCGCAGTAGAGCTGAGGTAGAATGCCCGGCCCACCGGTTCAGCCTTACCGCTATTGCCTAGTTCGGCAGCGTCGGCCTGCAGGCCAATCATCGCTGCCAATGTCCCCACAAACGGGACCAGTTGGAATAAAGCTTTCGTATTAAAAATTTCCTACCAACCCATCCATTGCTTTTCCTAGTGCACGTCAACAGAGATGGTTCGGCGATGCCCCAAGGACGACTTGGGCAACTCGATCCGCAGTACACCGTTATTGTAGTTTGCCCGAGCCTTGGACGAGTCCACCTCGTCAGGCAGCGGTATCGCCCGTTCGAATCGGCCGTAGGCGCACTCGGTGACGTGATAGCGGCCCTCGGTCCGCTCACGTTCGATCTGCTTCTCGCCGCGCACGACCAGATAGTTATCGAGTACTTCTAGGTCGAAATCCGACTTTTCCAGGCCGGGTGCTTCCAAGCGCACCACGATCTGGTCGTCATCATCGAAGACCTCCGCCGCCAGTACACCCCAACCGGCACTGCGCACAGCAATCTCCTGACTTGTGCCCTTGTCGTCTTCCCGGGCCTTCTTGCCCGGCGAGAACCGGGTTATCGCACCGGCAGCACGCCGGTACAGTCGTTGCCAGCCATCGATCAGGGAACCCCAGGCTTCGTGCAGCCCTTCGCGCAATTGATGCAGTGTGGGCATGGTCTACCTCCTTAATCCAGTTGAGTGGATATGAAGAAATATTCACGCATTGGCTCCAGATATTGCGTCGGTGTCTTCAGCCTTGCATTCGATTTTATTCCGGCGCAAACGCATACCCAGCAGGACCAGGAACACACCCAGGAATGTGGCATACGCGCCTATCACCCAGCCCATTGCCAGGAAGGCCTCGGCCGGTCGCGCAAACAACAGCCACACCGCGACACCGCTGAGCGTCAGGGAAAGGAGCCCGCTCAACATGAGCCAAATCTCCCCTCGAACCTCCTTGCGCAGGCGCCAGGCCGTGACCAATTCAAACCCGCCCACCAGCGCCGCCCACACGGCGATGCTGACCCACAGGAAAATCGCCAGCACCCAGGTCGCCACGAAGGGGACGACCAGCACGACGATGCCGGTGATAATCCCGACTACTCCGCGGAAGGCCAGCCAACCCCAGCGCCTGTCGCGGCGGATCTTGCGCACAGCCGCGATCAGGCTGAAACCGCCATCGATCAATGAGAAAACGCCATAGACCAGCGTCAGCGCCAGCAGCGCCTCGACGGGCATCAGGAAAGCCAGCACCGCCAGCACCAGCGCCAACACCCCGCGCAATATAAACGCCCACCAGTTTTTACTCATCGAACACAGGATGTCTCCGCCCTGCTCAATCACGTGTGATTCAGCCATCGAATCCGCCCCCCAGGTTAGTTACCACCATCGCCTTGCGGCTTATCAGCGTCGGTTTCAGGTGTCTTTTCAGCACCTTTGCGATCGAATAGCGAGCGGAAGCTAGCCGTGATCTCATCGAAAAAACCCTTGCCGGATTTGCCGGATTTGACTTTCGCTTCCACCTCCTTTATTTGGGTATAGATATCCTCAAACTCCTTCTTCCTGCGGCCATAGCCGAGCAGTTCCGCCATTTCGAGTTGTTTTTTCGCGTCCTTGAGCATGGCGCCGAAGCGCTTCTCTTCCGCCTCGGCGCGATCGGACTTCTCCGCCAGGGACTCAGCCTCCTTGAGCATTGCGCGGGCGCGCTCCACCGGCAACGGGATGATTGCGCTGTTGGATACCACCAGAGTACCGAGCACGGCCTGAAGGGCCGCTTTCGCCTCGTCGGTCTTGTCCTGGTCGATCAAAGGTGCAACGGCCTTGATCGCCTCGGGGTATGACGCCAACGGAAGGCTGGTTGTCTTGATCACGACCTCGCTTGCCAAACCGGCAAGCAAATGCCTGGCCTTTTGCACCTCGCCGTGTTTAAGCGCGTATTCGGCGTCATCAATCAGAGTCTTGATGGTGTCCGTGCTGGCAAAGACGTCGTGGACAATCGTCTGCACATCCACCGGAGCGAACGCCAGTTGCGGATCCTGGGCGAGGATCAGCTCCAGCTTTCCGGTAACCTCCGACAAAGCATTCAGGGCCTTGGATGCATCTTGTTCGTCCAATGCTGCTAGGGCATTTTTGGTCTCTGCCAATGCCGAGACCGCCTCTTCAGTGGTTTGCTTGCGTTTCTCGGCCGCACTGCCCTCAACCACCTGATCCACGTTCGGCTGCACCGCCTCGGTCATCGCGGATTTCTGTTCGGCTACGGCCACTTCCGTCGCACCCTCACCGGCTGGAGCCGATGTGCTTTCGGTTTTCTCTTCGTTACTCATGGCTCGTTTCTCCTGAATATCGGTAACCGGGGCGCCGACACACGCGTGGTGGCCGACGCCGGTCGTGTTACCTGGAGGTTCAAATCAAATCCGACAACTGCTGCTTGATCGTGTCGAACCAACCCTCACCACCCTTGCCTCCGGCGGTCTTCTGTTCGATCTGGTCGAGCTCTTTATACAGCGGCTTGAACGACTTCTTGGTGCCGTAACCCAACACCTCCGCCATTTTCAACTGGTTCCTGATCTCAGCCAGTTGTTTAGTCAATGCTTCATTGTCCTTGACTGTGCGCTCCTCGTTTTCCGCCAGCGCCTCGGCGCTCTTGAGCAGATTCTCGGCTCGCAGGACGGGCAACGGGATCACGTCATCAGTGGTCTCCACTAGCGTGTTCAGCGCGACCTGCAATCCCGCCTTCGCCTCATCGAGCTTGCCGTCGTCGATCAGCGGGGTGATGGCCTTGATGGCATCCGGGTAGGAGGCCAGCGGAATGCTGGTGGTGCGGAACACAATCTCGCTCGCCAGATTAGCTACCAGTGGGCGGGCCTTCTGAACTTCACCATCCTCCAGATAGCTTTCTGCGTCATCGATCATCGCCTTGACGGTATCCAGGCTCGCCAGCAGGTCGTAAGTCACGACTTCGACATCCACCGGTGCCAATGCCAACGTCGGATCACGCGCAAGGATCAACTCCAACTTGCCGGTCGCCCGCTCCAACGCGGCCAGCGCCTCATCGGCCTTCTTCTCGTCGAGCAACTTCAAGGCTTTCTTGGTCTCGTTCACCGCGGCCACCGCGTCAGCCATGATCTTCTTGCGTTTCTCCATGGCCTTGTCCGTTGCCTTCATATCCACCTGTGGCTGCACCGACTCGGTCGCCGCAGACTGTGCCTGCGGCTCGGAGGGAAGTTCCGAGCCTGCGGCAAAGGCCGGCACCGAGGCGACAAGGCCCAGACTCAGCAGGGCGGCAGGAAGAGCCTTTAATTTGAGGTTTTTCATGGTCTGTCTCCTTTCGAGTTTTTCAAAGCCTTTGATCTCCCCGACGGGCTTTGTCAGGCCCATTAGAAAGAGCTGGTATAGGAATTCTCGATATTTTTTGCCTCTTTTAAGTACTTGTTGTGATTCCTCCGATGTTCCTTATGTACTTGGCTGATTCAAAAAGCTAAATTCATGCCAGCTGAAACAAGCCTATAAATACAAATGGTTACGGGATTTTTCTGAGGAGGGGAGACGGGAGGTGCGGCCAGTCTGGCCGCACCTCCCAGGCGGAACCGGCCGGTATGGCCGCGTCCAGTGGGATTATTTATCCTTCGATACGTCTTCGAACTCCGCGTCAACGACATCGTCATTCGACGCACTGGTATCACCCGAGGCCTGTTGGGGCTCCTGCCCCTCCTGTGTATAGAGCCGTTCGGCCATTTTGGCCGAGGCGTCGCTCAGGGCTTTGCTCCTGGCCTCGATCGCGGATTTGTCGTCGTCTTTGATAGCCTCTTCCAACGCCGTGATGGCCGACTCGATCGCGTTCTTCTCGCCGGGCTCCAGCTTCTCGCCCAGTGTTTCCATGGATTGGCGTGTCGTATGGATCAGCGCATCGGCGTGATTGCGCACCTGCACCAACTCATGGAAGCGGCGGTCCTCCTCGGCATGAGCCTCAGCGTCCTTGACCATACGTTGCACCTCATTCTCGTTGAGGCCGCTAGCGGCCTTGATGACGATGGACTGCTCCTTGCCCGATGCTTTGTCCTTGGCGGATACATGGAGAATGCCGTTGGCGTCGATATCGAAGGTTACTTCGATTTGCGGTGTGCCACGCGGCGCTAGCGGGATGCCCTCTAGATTGAACTGGCCGAGCGACTTGTTGTCCGCTACCTTCTCGCGTTCACCCTGCAGCACATGCACGGTCACGGCGGACTGGTTGTCGTCGGCCGTCGAGAACACCTCTTTGGCCTTGGTCGGAATGGTAGTGTTCTTCTCGATCAATTTGGTCATCACGCCGCCCAAGGTTTCGATGCCCAACGACAGCGGAGTCACATCCAGCAGCAGGACATCCTCGACATCGCCGCTGAGCACCGCTCCCTGGATGGCCGCACCGATGGCGACTGCTTCGTCGGGATTGACGTCCTTGCGCGGCTGCTTGCCGAAAAACGCCCTGACCTTCTCCTGCACCTTAGGCATCCGTGTCTGGCCACCCACCAGGATCACCTCGTCAATGTCGTCGGTGGAGAGTCCTGAGTCCTTGAGCGCGACCTTGCAAGGCTCGATGGTGCGATCGATCAGGTCCTCAACCAGCGATTCTAATTTCGATTGCGTGATCTTCAGGCTCAGGTGCTTGGGGCCGGCGGTATTCGCCGTAATGTACGGTAAATTCACATCGGTCTGCTGCGCGGTAGACAACTCGATCTTGGCCTTCTCGGCGGCTTCCCTGAGGCGCTGCATGGCCAGTGGATCACCGCGTAGGTCGATACCCTGCGACTTTTTGAAGTCGTCGGCGAGAAAATCGATCAGTCGTTTGTCGAAATCCTCACCCCCGAGGAAAGTATCTCCGTTGGTCGAGTGCACTTCGAACTGGTGCTCTCCATCCACTTCGGCGATCTCGATGATGGAGATGTCAAAAGTGCCCCCGCCCAAATCATACACGGCCAGTTTCTGGTCGCCGCGTTTCTTGTCCATGCCGTAGGCCAGCGCCGCAGCCGTGGGCTCGTTGATGATGCGTTTAACCTCGAGCCCGGCAATGCGCCCGGCATCCTTAGTGGCCTGACGCTGGGAATCGTTGAAATAGGCGGGCACGGTAATGACCGCCTCAATGACCTTTTCTCCCAGGTAGTCCTCCGCCGTCTGCTTCATTTTCTGCAATACTTTGGCGGCGATTTCCTGTGGGGCCATCTTCTTCCCATTGACTTCAACCCAAGCGTCGCCATTGTCTGCCTTGGCGATTTTGTACGGCACCATGCCCACGTCCTTCTGCACCACAGCGTCGTCGAAGCGCCGCCCGATCAGGCGTTTGATCGCGTACAGAGTATTCTCAGGGTTGGTTACGGCCTGACGCTTGGCCGCCTGACCAACCAACAACTCACCCTCGGCCGAAAAAGCCACCACCGACGGCGTGGTGCGTCCGCCTTCGCTGTTTTCGATCACCTTGGGCTTGTCGCCCTCAATTACTGCGACACAGGAGTTGGTGGTTCCCAGGTCAATTCCGATTGTCTTGCTCATCTCATTGCCTCCTCTAAATTTCGGTTACTGGCCTAGTAATGGCCATTGGGCAACGGAGTTTGGCAGCATTTCTGTCTGCCTCTTCCCCATGTTAGCCTTCGTTAACCGCCCTCTGTAAGCCGGGCAATAGCTCGCTCGACTGCTTCATTTTCGCCCTTGAGTACGAGCACATCACCAGCCCGCAGCCGGGTATCCAACAGCCGCCCCGGCACTTGAATAGCATCTCGGCGTACATCTACCAACTCCACGCCGAGTTGCTGCAACCCCAATTCCTGCGCCCTGCGCCCGGTCGCGAAGTGGTCTTCTGTCAGCAGCACGGATCGGTTCTGTTCGGGAAAATCCAACGCCTGCGCAACAGATTTCTCGCCTTCCGTCGAGTGAAAGAACGCTCGTAGCGGCGCATAGTCCTGGGTGCGAATCTCATTCAAGCGCATTTCAACCTGCGACGGGGCGATGCCCAACACGACCAACATTTGCCGTGCAAAGGCGAGGCTGCTTTCCAGGCTCTCAGGAAACACCGTGGCACCCGCCGCAATCAAAGCCTCGTCATATCGGCCCCGGGTACTGAGCGCCAGAATCGGAAGTTCCAGGCCGAGGTTCCTTGCATGACTTACGATACGCTCAGCGACCGCCGCATCGCCCAGAGTTATCGCCAACGCGCGCGCGCTCGATACCGGCCGCACGCAACACACCGGGCTGGGCAGCATTGCCGTACATCACGGGCTCGTCCGCAGCCGCGGCCTGACGGACACGTTCCGGATCGAGATCCAGGGCCGTGACGGCTATACCTTCATCGGTCAATATTCGGAGCAGATTCTGCCCCAGGCGACCGTAGCCGCAGATGATCACATGTTGACGGAGATCCCGGCTCGCTTCGGCGATACAGGACTCTGCCGGCAGGGTTTCATCTCCCCGGCCACGGGAAAACAGCTTGGCTGTGAGCGGCTGGTTGAAACGCAGCATGATAGGCGCCGCAAGCATGCTCAGGATGATGCCCGCAAGCAGCGGCTGTGCAATCTGAGTATTGATCACCCCGAGCCCCAGAGCGGTTGCCACGACCAGCAGTCCGAACTCTCCACCTTGGGCCAGACTGATGGCCGAGCGCCAGGCATCGGTGTTGATATGTTTCATGGCGCGCACCAGAGGCACCAGGATCAAAGGCTTGGCAATCACCAGCGCAAACAGCGTCAGGGCCACGGCGCCCAGTTGCGCACTAAAGACGTTCAGATTGACCTGCATGCCGATCGAAGCAAAGAACAAACCCAGCATCAGATCACGAAACGGTAGGATGTCGGCCTCAATCTGGTGGCGAAACTGGGTCTCGCCCAACAACATCCCGGCCATGAAGGCGCCCAAGGTCGGTGACAGCCCGGCATGGGTCGACAGGCCTGCGGCCGCGACAGCCATCAACAGGGCCGTCAACATGAACAGTTCCAATGAACGGGTGGATGCTACCCAGTGCAGGACCGGAGGCAATACCCAACGCCCGACCAAGACCAAACCCAGAAACACCAAAAAGGCCTTGCCCAGTGAAAGCGACAGCACCCACCCCAGGTGCGCAGCATCCGTTGCCAGAATTGGCATAGTCACCAGCACCAGAACGACGGCAATGTCCTGAAACAACAGAATACCAATCGCCACTCGACCGTGGGGCGCCTGCAGCTCCATCTGTTCACCCAACTGCTTGAGGCCGATCGCAGTTGACGACATGGCCAGGGCGACACCGATCAGAAATGCCTGAGTCGGCATCAATCCCAGTGCCATCCCGGCCAACCCGAACAGCGAGGCGGTTACGACGACCTGCGCCCCCCCGAGACCGAGCACCAGCCGCTTCGCCCCCAACAGACGGGGCAACGAGAACTCCAGCCCTATAGTGAACATCAACAAGACCACACCGAGTTCTGCGAGCAGCCGGGTGGTCGATCCGTCCGGCAGCCAGCCGGCGCCCGAGGGGCCGACCAGAACACCGGTCGCCAGGTAGCCGAGAATGGGCGACAGACTAAAACGCTGACACAGCCCAACCAATGCCGTACCTACCGCCAGCACGATAACCAGTTGCAACGCGACAGTGTGTTCCATACCCACCTACCCGGCAAAGACTCGAATTCCGCCCCTCCTGCTCCCCGAAAATCCGGGGGACAAGAGGGGCGGATTCAGCGAGGCAATCGTTCCATGCCGTTTAACTCCCAGTGACCTCTATCTTCCGCGGTTGCACCTCAGCTCGCTTGGGCATACGCAGAGTCAATACACCTTTGTTTATTTCGGCGCTGATGTTGTCTGCCTCCAATTCATTGCTCAGCGCAAAGCTGCGGCGGAACCGGGTAGCGTTGACATCGGCATATCGGGACTCCATCCCCTCCGGCATATTGATCACCGCCTGACCCTCGACAATCAGGTTGTTGCCATCGACCTGCACGTCGAGCCGGTCGCGGGAAACACCCGGCAGATCCGCCTTGACGGTGATACCGGTTGAGTCCTCGTAGATATCCACCGCAGGACGCAGAAAGACCTCCTGCTCAGCTTGGCGCTGTACCTGACCGGATTCGGTCGTCTTCATGGATTTGGTGTCGGTCATTGTTGAATCTCCTCTAACGTAAAGATCCGATTTACGGGTTGACACAAGCGTCTCACTTGACCTCGATCTTGCGCGGCTGGAGCTCTTCCTTGCGCTGGACGGTGATATGCAGCACACCATCCCGATAAGCGGCATTGACCTTGTCTGGATCCACGTCTTCAGGCAAGGTGATGACACGCTTGAAGCTGCCGTTGAACCGCTCGCGACGGTATGCCTGCGCGCCCTCAGGCAGTTCGGTCTCACGTTCGCCCGACAGTGTCAGCAGGTTCTGCTGCAACGAGATATCCAGGCTCTTCGGATCCGCGCCTGCGGCAAACACGTAGACATCCACCTGCGTTGGCGAGGCGCCGACATTGATTGCCGGATAGGTTCCTGCGGCCACCGAGCGGATGCCCAGTGGGCCGCCCCGGTCACCAAACATCACGTCCATCTGCCGACGCATGCGCTCGAATTGATCAAAGACATCGTGATCAAAACCGGTTAAGTAATCGAACATGGCACACCTCCCTAATTGCAATCAAAAAACAGGGCTTCAATACGGCCCGTCCTTTTCTCACTTTATACAGGGCAACCAACGTGCCAAAAATTAACCTTATGTTTTAATTGTATTTCTGCACAGACAAGGAGCAACCTGCGGTCAAACTGGCCGCTCTGGATATCAGTACCCGGCCAGCTTGGCCGGGTGCGCGAGAAGACGCCCGTATGCGGGTGAGAAAGGGCATGGCGCCCGGCGCGGGTCATCGCAGCGGGTCGACGCCCTGCCCGCAGAGCTCCGGAAAGTCGTCATGCATCGTCAGCGGCTCGATATCCTTTCGCGTGGCCAGAAATTCCGGCCGCCGGGACGGGGCCGCATAGGGCTCATCCAGGGCGTTATCCACGCTGTTGTAGACGAAGAACAAATTGCAGCGCGGCCAGGGCGACATGTTCTCGTTCGAGGCGTGCAGGGTGTTGCACTCGAACAGCAGCAGCGAACCCGCCGGCCCCTTGGGCGCCTGGATCCCGCCATGCTCGGCGAGCCTCGCCAAGGCGTCCTTGTCGGGTACCCCGATCTTCTGGGCCTTGAGAGACTCCAGCCAGTTCATCTCCGGGGTCTCACCCATGCAGGGTACGAATTGGCGGTGGGAGCCGGGGATCAGCATCAGCGGGCCATTGAACTCGCTGTTGTCGGTGAGCATCAGCGAGGCGCTCACCGCCCGCATGCGGGGCATGCCATCCTCAGCGTGCCAGGTCTCAAAGTCTGAATGCCAGTCGAAGCCGCTGCCCTGGAAACCGTACTTGTCGTTGATGCGCGACTGGTGGATATAGACCTCGCTGCCGAGCAGTTGCCGCACCATGCCCAGGATGCGCGGATCGCGTGTCAGACGATCGAAGCGCTTTGAGAGCTGGTGCATACCAAAGACGGAGCGGATGGCGCCGCTGTTCGGATCCTGGATGACCTGCTCGGAGCGCATCAGCTCCTCGTCCTTGGCCATCTCCTTGAGTTCCTCGAAGAACGGCTCGATGCGGTCCCGGGAGAAGAAGCCGTCGAACCACAGGAAGCCGTCCCGCTCATAGCGCGAGAGGGTCACTTCATCCAGCGGGCCCTCCCAGCGGCGCTGGTTACGAGCATGCACGATTGGATCCTTGCGGGGCAAGGGCGCGCGATATTCTCTCAGTCGAGTGGGGTAGGGGTCGAGATGATCTACCATGGGAAAACCTCCGAGTGTAGCTGGTAACGTGAATCCCGAAAGTCCTTGGGAAACGGGGTGAACACGACGGCCCCGCCCGGTAAATCGCCAGCGGGGAAGGCGTCCAGCACGTTTTTCCTAAGATTACTACTTTTTGGCCGAGACCACGGAAGTTCAACCCTCCACGGAGGTAGGATCGGCTGGGGCGGTCGCACAATGTGGGTTGCGGGAAGAAAACTGAGACGGGTCAATGTGGTCGCACGTTTACCTCATGACTCGTTGAGCTTGCGACGCAAGGTTCGCTCACCGATACCGAGTAGTTTGGCCGCCTTGCTGCGGTTGTAGTCAGCCTCCTTGAGGGCGGCATCGATCAGCAACCATTCCGCATCGGCCAGGGTCGTACCTTTGGGAATCAGCACCCCCTCGGCAGCGCCCGTGACGCCGGCCGACTTGCCCGGCAAGATCGGCGTCAGCAGGTTTCCGCATACCTCGCGCACACCATCGGGCAGCCGCACCGCCAGGCGCGCCATCAGGTTGCGCAACTCGCGCACATTGCCCGGCCAAAGGTAGCTGGTCAGTAGAGCCAATGCTTCACAGGACAATGTTGGCGTCGCGCCGGTTTTGCCCATGTCGGCCAGGCTCCTGGCGAGAAAATGCCGGGCGAGCAACTCGATGTCGCCAGCACGCTTGCGTAACGGCGGAAGATCCATGATCAGTACATTGAGGCGATACAGCAAATCCTGGCGGAACAGTCCCGACTCGACTCGCTCTTCCAGAGGACGATGAGTTGCCGCCACCACGCGGACATCCACACTCACTCCGCACTCACTGCCCACGCGGTGTACCACCCGTTCCTCAAGCACTCGCAGCAGGCTGACCTGGGCGGCGGCTGGCATCTCGCCTATCTCGTCGAGGAACAAGGTGCCGTCATGGGCCTGTTCGAAACGACCCCGGTGCTGGCGGGTCGCTCCCGTGAAGGCGCCCTTCTCGTGGCCAAACAGTTCGGCCTCGAGCATGGTTTCCGGAATGGCGCCGCAATTCACGGCAACGAAAGGCCCCTGGGCGCGAGGCCCTAACCCATGCAGTGCCCGTGCGACCAATTCCTTGCCCGTTCCGGTTTCACCCCGGACCAGCACTGGCTCGCGACTGGCGGCATATCGGGGCAAATCACTCAGCGCCTCAATCATTATCGGGTCACATATGGTGAGATATGGCGAGAGCTGCTCGGTCAGTCCATGGTTCGCCCTGCTCGCTGCCAGATCCTCGACCACATGCCACGCCAAAGTGATCGGGTCGATCGGTTTCTCGAAATAGTGCCGCGCGCCCTGGCGCAGCGCCTCAACGGCATTATCGATACTGCCGTGCCCTGTAATCAGGTAGAAAGCGCCATTGGGGAAACGCCCCAGATACTCGGCTAGCAGTTCGAGTCCGGTGCCGTCCTTGAGTTGCAGATCGGCCAGCACCGCATCCGGTGACAGGGATTGCAGTGACAGGCGCGCCTCGCGGAGGCTACCGACACCTGTGACCTCTGCTCCCAAACCGTTCAATACTCGTGTCAGGCTGCGCACGATGCTCAGATCGTCGTCCAACACCAGCAGGGAGATGCCGCTCAGGTTGGGGAGTGTTTCTTCAGCCGGTTCCACCAATGGGGTATCTCCTTGCGTTGCAATGGCAGGGTGAGCACGATTCTCGCGCCGCCGCCCGGGCGATTTTCTGCGTGAACACGACCCTGATGGTTCGCGACGATGCGCCGTACGATGGCCAGACCCAGCCCGTTGCCGTCTTCCCGCGTTGTGTAGAAGGCATCGAACAGGTAGGGCATCTGTTCGCTGGAAATACCTCTGCCTCGATCCTCAACGGCGATTTCCAGCACCTCGTCTTTGGCTTGTACTGTAACGCGAATACTCCCCTCTTGCTGGCCGCTCTGGCCCGCGTTGAGGATGAGATTGAGCAGGGCGTCGCGCAGGGAGGACTTCTGCCAAACCGGCCGGGGTAGACCAGTAGTGATGTCGGTTTGTACGGTCAGTCCCTGCTTGGCCAACACAGGCTCCGCCAAGCGTACCGCATCGTCAATCAGCTCTCTGACGCAGACCGGCGCCAGCGCCTCATCGTGCTGCCGGGTCAGATCCAGAAAAGTGCTCAGTTTGTCGTTCAGGGTCACGATATCCCGATCCAGTTCCTCAGCAATCTCCTTCGTCTGCTGCGGGGAAACCAGCAAAGCCTTTACATTGGCTCGAAGGGCTGCCAGCGGGTTGCGCAGGTCATGAACCAGTTGTGCGGCCATCTCGGTCAATGAGGCGCGCTGATAAACCTCCTGAAAATGGCTCTCCAACCTTCGGGTGGCGCGCATGGCAAAGACACTGATAGCCAAGGCGATGAGAATACTCAGCACTCCCGCAATACTGAAGAGCTGAATCGACCGCTTGATGGCTTCCAGCCTCTCATCAAATTTGGCCAAAAGTATCAACCGATCGAAAGCGAAATCCAGCCTGACCATGGGAATTGAGGGCTGATTCATATCGAATCGAACCAAAAACAGCATATCGCTATTGTTATGTAGTCGCTCAACTGCGGACTGATAAGCACTTGCCCGCTGAGCATCTTGAGGCAGCGGTGATACCGCCCGAGATGACAGGACACCGGTCGCGTCACTTTTCAACTGGTATCCGGACTCATGCCCTCGCACCGACACGCTGCGCAGCGCCGGCGTGTTCGCAAACAGTTTTTGGACTTCGTTCACCAGCCAGGGCTCGCCGTCACGCATGGCGGCGATTGCATCCCCTGAGCGCAGCCGCTCCGCAAGCGGTTCGACCGCTTCCATTATCCCATCGACCAGTACACGGGTTTCGGCTACACGAGCGTGATTATAGAGCCACGCGCCACCACCGCCGACCACCGCAATATAGAGTGTGAGCAATGCAGCATAAGGAAGTATGAGTAGACGGGTGAACGCAAAGTTTGATCGAATCATCAACTATTTGGCTCCCTGCTCAATGCGGATTTATAGGATCACCCCTGTGACGATCAAGCCCCGGCGCTTTGGTCAGGGTGCGCTGGGTTTAGCCCGATGATAAGCATCAAGGGTGTGTCGTGCACGCTTGATTGGACACCAGAACTGTTCCGTATGCGCGTATCTTCTGAGCGTACCCCATCCACCCGTTGACGTACACGCAGTTTGGCCTGGATCAGACCAGGCCTCGCCGGCTATATTGGAGTGAAGTCACTGATTCAGCTTAAAACCAACGCAGAGAATGGATGTTATGCCTGATAAGCCGTCAAAACCCGTATCCGCATCAGCCATTGAGAAGCATGTTTACAAAGTCTTCCCCAATGACATGAACGCTCACGACACCGTATTCGGCGGCATGATCATGGCAAAATGCGATCGCTTGGCGCTGGTAGTAGCCGAGCGCCACTCGGCTCATGTTTGTGTGACCGCTGCAGTGGATTCTATCCACTTTCGTGCCCCGGCGAAGGGTAACGATACCTTGCTGTTCAGTTTGTCGCTGAATCGCAGCTGGGGGTCATCTATGGAAATCGGCGCCAAGGTTGTGGCCGAAAACAGTTACACCGGCGAAACCCGCCATATCCTCTCTGCCTTCTTCACATTTGTAGCACTGGACGAGAGCGACAAGCCCATAGATGTTCCTGCAGTTGTTCCGGAAGACCGCAGACAGAAACGTCGTTTTGAAAATGCAGAAATCCGCCGAGAGGGGCGACTCAAGACACGGGCACAACTGGCGAAAGTGGCCGATGACAGGGATTAACCGGCCTTAGATTCTGTAAAGCGGTGAGCTATGGTAGGGTCTCGCTGATTCAACCCTCCCCCTATACATCTTATTTAGGAGAACTCCATGATCTGGACTGTGTATCTCTCGGGCGAAATTCACACTGACTGGCGTGAGCAGATTCAGGCTGGGGCAGAAGCTGCCGGGTTGCCGGTGGAATTCACCGCACCTGTCACCAACCATGAAGCCAGCGATGCGGCAGGCGACATGCTGGGCAAGCCGGAAGTGGCGTTCTGGCGTGATCACCAGTCATCCAAGGTAAACAGCATTCGCACCAAGACTCTGCTGGAACAGTGCGACTTGGCAGTGATTCGTTTTGGTGACAAGTACAAGCAATGGAATGCGGCTTTTGATGCCGGCTTCTGTGCTGCTATGGGTACGCCCTACGTTACTTTACACAACGAGGATATTATCCACCCCTTAAAAGAAGTAGACGCATCCGCCATGGCTTGGGCGCAAACTCCCGAGCAAGTGGTTGAGGTTCTGAAGTACGTGACAACCGCACAGTAAGCCCCCGGATCATCTGGCGAAGAGCGGCACCAGCAGCTATTTCGCCAGATGCCCCACATAAGCCGCAACAAAAGCGGCTTCCTGAAACACCTTCAACCCTGTCGCTACAAAGGGAATAGGCATCGGCTTGGCAGAAAGTGTCGACTTGATGGTCGCAGGTGAGAGCAAGATCACCTCAACTTCCGCCGCCGGCATCAACTGAAGAGCCGCTTCCATTTTGAAGCTGATTGCCCCACCCGCAAATTTGCCTTTGGGCATACGCTCTTTAATCGCCACTTTTTTTACATCGTGTTCCGCCAGAAACGCCACAAAAGACGCCTGAAACTGCTGCAAATCTTCACGCGCATGGTTCTTTTTCAACGTAATTTTGCGAACCTTGCTCTCCGGCAGGCTAAACTGCCCCGCATCCAGGTTCAGCAAACACACCACGGCATCACTGCCACTGAGCTCAACACCGCAAATAAGCATGGGGACTCCTTTTCTGTGTATTAGGCACAGCACTTCTTGAATTTCAGACCACTGCCGCAACTACATGGGTCGTTTCGAGAAGGCGTTTTAGCCTGTTTAATGGTGCTGCCCTTGTTCAAAATCGCGGTAAGCTCCCCAATAGATTCAACAGCGCCATTGCTGGAATCGAGCGTGATATCCGCATGCAGCTGAGCCTCTGCCGCCAGCGCCTCAACCTCTTTCTTGCGGGCTTCGCTGGTAACCACAAGCTTCAACGGGTGTTTTTTGCTACCGCTTTTTTGACTGGCGTTGGTTTGGAAACCGCCGTAGGCCGTGTGGTGCTGGCGTGCATCCTGTCGACCTTTGAAGAAAAATTTATCAGACATGCTGAAATCCTGATGAATTGAAATAGGCAGACTGTTCCTGAAGCACACGCTTGAACAAGGCCGCCGCCGAGACGGCCATCTTTTAGCATGCTTGCGAGATTCGTTATATAGCGGATTAAAGATATACGCAGCTTAAACCGCCTGTATCCCGTGCCAAACAGGTAAGGCCACATCTTCAGGCTCCTCGTTGGGACCGCCTGTTCGGCTCTTGAACGCTCCTTCTTCGATGGGCACACGGAACAAAGCCGTCACTTTGCGTTCTTTGGCATTGGGGGCCCGCACTTGCTCCCACCGCTCTGGCTCGAGTTGATTAATGATCGCCATAAACGCCTCGTCAAACGCTGCATCATCCATCACTCGCTGGGGCCTTCCGAACAGCACGAGTGATGAGTAGTTAGCGCTGTGGTGAAAGGCTGATTTGCTCATTACCCATGCCTCTGTCACCGCGAATGAGAGGCAGAGTTGTGCACCGGAATCCAGTTGCTTGCTCAACCGGCCACCGTTCAAGGTATGTAGAAAAAGATCATCCCCCAACCGCCAAGCTGTAAGAGGAATCACTCGAGGTTCACCCTCTTCTACAAAGGCCACATGGGCGGTCTTTAGTCGGTCAATCAGTGCATACGCTTCTGCGCGTTCATAGCTCGCACGTTTAGCCGCCCGTTTCACTTGGCTGCGAGGGCAGCAGGAAAGCGGAGACGAGGCGGCGAGGTCGGTTTCCTTAGGGGTCATCACATGCTCCTTTAATAAAGTACACCGCTATTAAAGAAAACATCTGATACCATAAAAAGATCCAGATTATGATTTTACATAGGGCCAGTTAAAGTGATTAACGATATTCAGCTGGATCCAGCTGCCCCCCTGCAACAGCAGCTCTATCGGCAACTGTCACAGCGAATTATCGGCCGCCGCTATCTTCCCGGCAGCCAACTGCCCTCAAGCAGGCAGCTGGCAGCAGATCTTGGGGTGAGCAGAAATACAGTGAACGCCGTTTACGACCAGCTCAAAGCCGAAGGTTTTTTGCTAAGCCTCGCCGGCAAAGGCGTGTTCATCAATAAGGACATTCGCTCCACCCTAAATCAGCCGGATCAACTGCCCTCTCACTCTCAAAACACTACTGCGCCTCTACCCCCTTTGCCAATCGTGCCCCGACATAGCCTACGGCTAGGGGAAGACGCCAACCTGCCCTTTCAACCAGGCCTGCCAGATCTGGACGCTTTCCCCATCCGCAGCTGGAACCGGATTCTGCACCACCAGGAAAGCCGAAGACTGCTCAGGGGGTACGACTGTATTCAGGGCTACCAACCGCTACGCCGAGCCATAACGGAGTATGTTCGGACCTCTCGTGGTGTGCGCTGCCAGGAGCACCAAGTCATCGTTACCAACGGGGCGCAACAGGCACTATCACTGATTGCTGATGTACTCCTGCAGGCAGGTGACCGGGTATTTTTTGAGAACCCTGGCTATCGCGGCGCTCGTTACGCATTGAGCCGATACGGTAACCCTATGTTGCCCGTGCCACTGAAGGGCCAGGTGCTGGATGTAGACGTACTCGCCGATATGGGCCCTGCCAAACTGCTTTTCTGTACGCCCACACATCAATACCCTATGGGCGGGATTCTGGATATTGCCCAACGTATGGCTTTGGTTGAGTGGGCACAGCGCAATCAAACCTGGATTATCGAAGACGATTACGACAGCGAGTTTCACTTCCACAACAAACCCTTTGCTGCCATTCAGGGGCTATTCAACAACACGCCCGTTTTGTACGTAGGCAGCTTCAGTAAAACGCTGCTCCCGGGGCTCAGAGTAGGTTATTTAGTTGTGCCAGAACCCATGGTGGAGGCTTTCTTGTGGGCGAAACGAATCAGCGGTGGGGAGACGCCATTGCTCGCCCAGGCAACCATAGCCGAATTCATTGAAAGCGGTCAGTTTTCCCGCCACCTGCGTCGCATGAGGCAGCTCTATCGGGAAAAATGGGTTTATTTCCAAAAACGGGTATCAGAAGAACTGACTGGTTTGGTAACACCGGTGGCGGAGAGCGCCGGCATGCACCTTGTTCTTAAAGGAAACTTCGATGACGTCGGCCTCAGCCAACAACTCAGAACTCTGGGCTTTGGCAGCACCCCATTGAGCGCCCACTTTATCGGCGACACGCAACAAACCGGCCTGGTGATGGGTTTTGCCAGTGCCAGCGAGCGGGAGATCGAGGCGGGTGTCTCGGCGCTGAAGTCACTCCTTCAGAACAACTGACTCGCTTGGCATAAGAAAACCGCTCATAGCCGCCAACGCAGGGGGTGACTGGCTTTCAGCACTCCGTCCGCATCCCAGTCACCCCACCCTGTAAACGGAATCGCGGACTCGTTTTCCAATCCGGTTAAACGGGCAGCCCAAGCTTTCTTCGCCACTTTCAGGTGCTCCTTGAACTCACCCTCCTTCTGATAGGCAAGGCCACCGCCCTGAACTCCATAGATCACCTGGGGTGCGAGTACATCGTACCCAACGTAATACAGCGACGATTGAATCGGCCACAGCCATTCCACCATGTTGCCCGCACGCCCGAACGGCATGAATGTGTGTTCGGGCGAACCGGTAGTGACGGAACAAATAGCGCGCTTGCCTCGAAAATACCCGTGGTTGTATCGCATACGCCCAGAGTAGAGACCTCCGTACACTAAAACCCGGTCAAACCAGCCTTTGAGTATCGCCGGCTGAGCGTGCCACCAAAGGGGGAACTGAAAGATCACAAGCTCTGCCCATTCCAGCCGCGCAATTTCTCGCTGTACATCCTCAGGCAAAGAGTTGCTCTCGTGATGTGCACGCTGCTCCGCCAATGGGGCAAAATACTTGCTGTCCACTCTTTGGGTATACCAGGATGCCCGCTCAACCGGATCAAAACCTTCCTTGTAAAGATCATCTATCTCAATTTCATGGCCGGCATGCATCATCACCTCGGCGGCCAGGTCGACCAGCCCGCCATTGAATGAGGTTCGCTCGGGATGAGCCAGTAATATAAGCACCTTCATGTAATAACACCTCTGTCCATATGTCTGGTGACAGGCTAACCTGTTTAATAAAGAACAGACATTCCAAAACTTTGAGATGTTAGCTTGCATGAATGAACAACCAATTCGCTGGGATGACCTTCAGATTGTGCTTGCGATCGCCGAGACTGGCTCTTTGTCAGGTGCAGGGCGCCTCCTGAAAGTAAGTCATGCCACCATCTTTCGCCGCTTGACGGACATGGAGCAGCGACTCGGTGTAAGCCTCTTCAACAGGACGCGCAGCGGCTACACCCAGACCTTGGCAGGCGAAGATCTGACGGCTTCTGCCGCGCGCATTCAGGCGGAAGTTCTGGGCGCCGAACGTCGCATTGCAGGAAATGACCTCAAACTCACTGGCACCATTCGCGTTACTACCACCGACACTTTATTTTTTGGCCTTCTGGCCAAAATCTTCGCGGGTTTTCGCAAGAAACATCCAGAAATCGAGTTGGAAGTCGTCATTTCCAACCAACTTCATAGCCTTTCCCGACGCGAAGCCGATATCGCCATTCGTCCCACCAGCAGCCCACCGGAAACACTTGTTGGTCGGCGGGTTAGAGATATTGCCCAAGCCGTCTACGGCCAGCGCGAACGATGGCAGGCCGCCCACTACCCCCTGCCAATACACAAACTTTCAACACAAGCGTGGATAGGGCCGGACATCCACATGGGCGACGCCAATCTGGAAGAATGGATGACCAAAGGTGATCGCGGCGATCATTGCCACTACCGAGTCGACTCCATGCTAGGAATGCAAGGAGCCGCACGTGAGGGCTCAGGGATAGCGGTACTACCCTGCTATATCGGAGATTCCGACAGGCAACTGATCCGGCTTTCCGAACCGGTGCCGGAATTGACGACCCAACTCTGGCTGTTAACTCATCCGGACCTGCGGCGGGTAACCCGAATCCGGACCTTTCTCTCAGAGATTGGAGAAAGCCTGCGTCAGAGCCCTGAATAAAATACGGCGACCAAATGAATCTACAGCAAGTGATGCAAAGTTCAGCAGCCTTGTTCTTTCGCAATTTTGATTTGAACAATTGCAGTTATGCTAGGCGGGCAACATATTGTGATGGCAGAGGAGTCAATATGACTGACCACATGCCGGATGATTTGTCCGTAGCTGGGTGCGACTTACGAGCCTATACCGATGAGCTGCGCCCCAAACATCCTGTCGTGCGAAATAACAAGGGCGAATGGGTACTGCTCCGACATGCCGACGTTGTGGCCGCCGCTCTGGACAACGAACGCTTCTCCAGCCAAGTGTCGCGATACCTGCAAGTACCGAACGGGCTAGATGGAGAAGAACACTCTCGCTACCGAAAAGTGATTGAGCGACACCTCAGACGCGAGGCGGTGGAGCCGTTCATACCCACCTTCAAGCGTGTTGCCACTGAACTGGTGGAGGATTTGCCCAGAGGCAAAGTGCTGGATGCGGTGAACGACATAGGCGCCGTGTTTGCGGTACGGGCGCAATGTGCCTGGTTGGGATGGTCTGCGGAACTGGAGCCAAAGCTGCTGGCCTGGATGAAAGAAAATCATGCGGCTACCCGTTCCAGTGACCATGCCTGGATGGCGGACGTAGCTGAACAGTTTGATGAGATCATCCGCTCTGTTGTGCAACCCCGTCGCGCAGCTGGCAGCAATGCGCCCGACGACCTAACCACAAGGCTCTGCCGTGAGACCGTTAATGAGCAACCGCTCACAGAGCCAGAACTGGTTTCCATTCTGCGCAATTGGACAGGCGGCGATTTAGGCTCCATCGCTCTGTGTGTTGGTGTGCTCATCGCCTACATAGCCCAGCACCCCGAGCTTGTGGATCGACTACGAGCTGCCCCGGATGCCGAGGTGGAAGCGATCATCGATGAGATACTGCGCATCGACAACCCATTCGTCTCCAATCGGCGCGTGACAACCTGCCCCGTTCGAATCGGTGGCCGGGATATCCCAAGTGGTGCAAAGGTTAAATTAAACTGGACATCCGCCAACCGCGACGAGACCGTGTTCGGCAACAATCAGTTTGATCCACAAGGGAATGCGGCGGCGAATATTGTGTACGGCGCCGGAAAGCACATCTGCCCAGGCCGGCTGCTGGCCACTTGGGAGCTAAGGATTGCATTACAAGCCTTGCTCGCATCCGTACAAACAATTGAGCTAGTGCCAGAGCATCCGCCAGAGCGAGAAGTTGCGCCAGTGGGTGGATATCACCGGGTGCCGGTGGTGCTAACCTAGGGATTCAGGATTGTGATTCAGCGGAGACGATAGCTTATCGAACATCGGGGTGAATTGGCCGCTCAACAGTCTCGCAGTGATTGAAAGCGTATCCTCGCGTACCCCCACCCAACTTCTGGTAGGGTGCGAAACACCGCTGGCTTTCTTTATATCGCGCCATCGCCGCTTCATAGTTTTCCATGCGCTGCTTTCGTGTAAGACGTGCTTGGCCAGGCCTTAGTGTGTTAGGCGGGGAATAATTAGTAGCCTTTTGCGAGGCGCTAACCTGGCCTGATTGTTCTGGGCCTTCCTTTATAGACTCGATTTCCTCGAGGCGTCGCTCTTGCACGGAATCCGCGGCTTGCCGGATGGACTCAGCCAATGCCTCAGCTTTCTGACGGTCAGCTGCTGTAGGTCGGCGCATTTGTACATCCACGGCTTCTCCGGCCTGTCGATACTTTTCCGGAACCCGGTCGCCAAAATGGATGTTGCCCGATTCGTCTAGCCATTTATACACTTCGGCCGAAGCCACGGACCACGAAAGAACCGCTAATAAGCTTCCTGCCATAAGTCGTCGAAAAAGCAACATAACGCACATCCCCAGGCTGCAGTAATACTCCTCTTACGAATATAGACTATGCAATTGTAGACGCCAAAATTGCACTGGATCCGACTCCTGCCACGAAGAGCCAAACAACCATGCCTTTATAAGATTTTACAATTCCTGACCATTCAAACAGGCGCAACTGAGCATCACTGCTAGTCTTAGTTAGGAAACTAAATCTAACAAAAGCATGGAGCTAGCTGTGATAAATCGCCCTGAATTCCTTGCTGGCGGAGAGCCAGCAAGATTAATCCCGATAACCGCAGACAGTGCACGAGAACAAAAATCGGTTTCAGTCCTACTCGCAGGTCTTAGATCGGTGCTTGAGCTACGCCAATCACTTATGAAGTCTATCGGGGTGCGCGTGGGAACCAGTGCCTCTATGGAGGCATGGACTGAAGTCGTTTTTGAGAATGAAGATAAAAAGGCTATCAAACAAAAAGATCGACCAGACGGGCTACTCATTCTTCGCACGGGGCGGCGTGAGTGGCGCGCACTTATCGAAGCAAAAGTCGGCAACGAAACGATCGGTGAAGATCAAGTGTCACGCTACCTGCAACAAGCCAAAACTCATGGACTGAACCGCCCCGGGTATCGCGGAGACCCGTTGGTTTAAGTCACGCTGCCATAGCGGCCTGACTGTTAAGTTGCCGATAGTAGTTTGCCTCAGCTTCTGCCGGAGGGATATACCCCAGTGGCTCCATC